>Ga0181566_10000014_pt1 | contig 135102 bp, 106 predicted proteins | sample 101ome_15_FD_133762 | JGI IMG/M metagenome (GOLD analysis project Ga0181566, IMG submission 133762) | Coastal salt marsh microbial communities from the Groves Creek Marsh, Skidaway Island, Georgia - 101402AT metaG (megahit assembly) | ecosystem: Environmental > Aquatic > Marine > Intertidal...
GACGAGACGAGACGAGACGAGACCGACGCCAGCGTCATCACTGCACGACGCGACGCGACGACGACCAAGCATGTTCACTCAAAACGAAAGAAACCATCGCTCCAAGCTTCTCTCTCTGTTCATCCTCGGCGCGCTCTGCGCCCCGGTCGAGGCTGTGGTGTACTATGGTGAGAAGGACGCCGCGGGCGCGCCGCGCCGAGACTGACTGGACGCGCGCGTCTCTCCCTTTCCTTCTCTCCAGGCGGATACTCGTACGGAGACGACGGATTCACCACGTACGGAGGTGCCGCCGTCGTCGCTCGTCCCGGGCGAAGACGGTTCCGGTACTACGGTCGAAAGTTGTTGGGAGAAGACGACGCGCGGTGCGAGACGATGTTGGACGTCGTCGAATCCAACCCCATGTTGACCTCGTTGAAGGAAGTCATCAAAGACTTGCCTCGAATCCGAGACGCGCTGAACAATCAAACGGCGACTGATACGTTCTTCGCGCCGTCGAACGAGGGAATCGAATCGTTCGTGAAGTGGGGAGGGTACGCCGATTTCAAAAAAGGCCTCTCAGAGATGTTTTCGCGCGACGAAATCAAAGCGCTCGTCGTCGCGTATCACGCCGTGCCGGACGAACGTCTCAATTGGGGGCAACTTCGCGCAAAGGCGGCGAAGGGTGAATTTCTTCCGACAGCTCTCGCGAGACTCTTTACTAACTCATCCGCCGCGCTGGAAGTGAGCGCGTGGAAGGGGGACATTTTCGTGAAGGGTGTCGGAAGCGAAGCGAAAATCGTCGCGGCAGACATTCCGGCGTGTGGAAGCGTCGTTCACATCATCGATGGCGTTCTGCTTCCGATCGATGGTGATGGAGAACTGACTCCCGAGCAACAGGCTCGCATCGAGCGCGCTCGTGACGTGTTGCGAGGTAAAGACGACGAAGACGACGACGACGACGACGACGACGACGACGACGAATCGATCGCTCCGTTGCCGGCGCCAGAGGCGGCGCCCGGACCGACCCAGGCCGACGACATCGACTTGACCGTGGATGAGCTCGACGAAGATTACCCGATGGAAGAGCCCTCCGACGCTCCCGCGCCGGCGCCTTCGAGCGATTAGAACGACCGACGCAAGATCAAGACAATGACACCGATACGCGTACGCGCTGAAATTTCACATTTTCTTCACCAATCAAAACACAAACTCTAATAATATTCCTACTGCGCTCACGGTGATCCCGGCGGTGGCGGTGGGACTTCCGTCGTCCCCATGACCACGCCCGGCGGCGGCGGCGGCGGCGGTGGCGGCACTCGTCCGCCGAACGCCATCCACGGAGCCGCCGGCGGCTCACCCGGCGGCGGCGGCGGAGCCGCCTCGTCTTCTTCCAAACCAGCCCCACCCGGCGGCTTCGGCGGCACATCGTCCGCCGTCCACGGTTCCACGGCGAATTCCACCTCGTCCCCTCCCTTGGCGTCCATCGGCACCTTGAATCGCACGACGGGTCCGTTTGGAAATATTTGCGCGCGCACCTCGCTCCCGCCGACGACGTCCCGGGGCAGCGTCATCTTCGCAAACCGACGCACGTCGTGTTTCTCCAGGTCTAAATCACACGGATCGCCCTTCGGCGCGCTTGGAATCCCCGTGATCGTCTTTCCACCCGCCCCCCCCCTCGCCGTCGCCGCCCCCCCTCCCGTCGTCGACGGCGCCGTCGCTCTCGCGCCCCGCATCGCCAATCCGCTCGTCTTCAGCACCCCGACGCCTCTCGCGCGCCCCGTCGCCGCCATCACCGCGCGCGACGCCTCCCTCTCCTTCCCTCGTCCGTCTCCATCGCTCGCCGCCGCCTTTCCTCGCGCCGGCACCGCGCGTTTCTTCGCTCGCTTGGCCTCAGCGGCGGCCAACTCCGCGAAGTACGCCTCGCGCTTCTTTCGCAGATCCTCCGCCATCGCGCGCGCGCGCGACCGAGACGCGTCGTCGAGCGTCGCTCGCGCGCCCTCCCGTCGCTCGCGTCGCGTCGACGCGCCGCGCCGGTCCTCACCGCGAACCGTGGGGGAATGCGGCACGGACCCGTGGTCGACACATCGCGACTCGCGCGCGTCGCGCCGAGCCGCACGCACGCGTTGTGCGCGCGAATCCGACGCGACGCACTCTCCGCGAGCGCGCGCTCGCGAGGGACGACCGCCGCGCGCGCTCGCGAACGAGAGGCGACGCCGATCGAACGTCGCTCGATCTCGACGACTCGACCGTAATCTCCTCTCGTCGAGACGATGGCGCGTCGCGGGGGCCGCGGCGCGCTCTCGCGCGTCGTCCTGACGCTCGTCGTCCTCGCGCTGTGCGCGGTGCGCGCGGTGCGCGCGCAGGAGTGCGCGGTGGGATGCACGTCGGAAAAGGCGGCGGCGGCGAGGCTTAAGCGCGCCGAGCGCGAGCGAGACGCGTTTCAGTCGGACGCGAACGCCAGGGCGGAGGAGGTGACGACGATTCGTCGAGAGATGCGCACGCAGGCGGAGGAGATGAAACGGGTGAGCGCGTCGCTGTCCGCGACCAAGTCTGAACTCTCGGCGGCGGAGTCGAACGCGAAGGCGACAGAGACGCGGCGAGCGACGGAGACGCGAGAGCTGGAGGAAAAGATTGAAAATCTGAGGGATGAACTCTCGCGAACGAAGAAGAAAGATTCGTTGCGGGTGAAGATGCTGGAAGAACAATTATTGACGGCGGAGGAGGCGTGGGTGCCGGTGTGGTTTCAAAGACGCACGGAACCGGTGCGAAAACGCGCGGCGCAAGCCATCGAAATGGGGAAGAAGAAGACGCAAGAAGTCGTCGAGCTCGGCCAAAAGAAGACGGCTGAAGCGTTACAATTTGGGAAGGAGAGCATTCCCAAGATGGTGGACGCGGTGGAGAAGAAAACGAAAAAGGTGGTCGAAGTCGGCAAGGAACAAACCGCCAAGGTTGTCAACGCGGCGAACGAACACATACCCAAGGTTGTCAACGCGGGTAAAGACGTCGTCGACAAAGTGTCGAAACAAGTCGGCGAGATTCCGAAAAAGATGAAGGTGTTGAAGGAGCTCAAGGCTGACTTGAAGGAGGCGCGGAAGATTCACGACGTGAAGATGAAGACGGGCAAGGCGCCGAAAAAATTGCCCGAAAAGTTCTCGACGAGACAAGCCATGCGAGCGCTCGACCTCATGGAAGAGGGCTCTTCGTTGTGGCGTCACGTCGTTTCCGAAATCTCCGCCGTCGGAATCCTCAACAAGATCGTCGCACCCGTCAAGGGAGAAGTCGTACGCATTTACGGCGCGTTGCACAAGAGCTACCACAAGCGTTTCATTCCCTGGACGCACAGAGTGCGCGCCGCCACGGCGAAGAGCGTGGGCACCAAGCTCGCGACTTTCATTCTCAATCTCCCGACGGAGGTGATCGCCAAGTTACCGTTCAACGTGTCGACATACACCGTCGAAGAACTCGCCGTTAAACTCGCCGACAGTCTCTGGGCCGTCATCTTGAGCGTCATAGCAATCGCAATTTTGCGAGACATCTTCATCGTTCCACCCAATGAGACTGTGGCCACGTACAGCATCATGAAGGTTCCGGAACAAAACGGTGTCGACGTCCTCATTCGACTCCCTCGAGTGGAGAGCATGGACGAAATCGACTTTCGGTTCGACGCCGCGTTCAACGAAATTTCCATCGACGCGGAAGACGCGGGACACAGCGAGCTCATCTCCGTTCCCAAGTGCAAGACTGGCATCAAGCGATGGGCTAAGCCGGAACCGATTTTCCTCGAAGGTGAAGAAGTCGTTCTTGTCGAGCTTCGACCCGTCGGATCGAAGACGAGCAACGGACAGACGAGACGAGAGGCGGACCCGCCGGCGCCGCCCTCCGTCCCCTTCGCCGTCGTGAACAAGCGCGCAACGGCGGACAAGAAAACATCAAACGGCTCCACTCGCGCGAGTACGCGCTCGACGAGAAGTCGCAGATGAAGATTAGTAATGCTATGTTTAAATTACACACGTCCTGCATTCAGTCACGTCGTTCGTCGCGATGATTCGTGCTTCGCTTGATTCGAGACGAGTTTTTCTATGCTTTTACGCTCCCGCTCTACGAACGACGCGTCCGGAGCGTTTACATGACGATCCATGATCTTTTGCACAGCCTTACGCTGAACGACGCTCGCCACCGCGGTGTCGCACGCCCCAGTCTCCACGAGTCGTTTGACGAACTCTCGACACACTTTTGCCACGACCGCCTCCGGCGAGACGGTGTCGCCGTCCTCCTCTTTCTCAACCTTCGCCGCCTCCGCTTCCGCCTCCACCTCCCTCGATCGTCGATCGTTTTCGAGCTCGATGACGATCTTGTCCGTCGTCTCGCCGTCCTCCTCATCCGCGAGGACTCTCTCGCCGTCCTCCTCGCCCGCGGATTCTTCGAGCCATCGAGGATGCGCGTTGCCGCTTCGGTGCTTGCACGCGTCGACGAAGAATCGCACCGCGTCCCCTCGCACCCACGCCGCGCGCGATAGATCAATCACATCCGCCTCGGCGCATCTGTACTCTTGCATAAGCGCTCCCGGCACCGGTTTCTCTGATTCCCCACCTCGCATCATGAGCCGCACCGTTAAATTTCGATACGTCACCTTGCTCGTCGCCCGCGCGTGAATCTTCATCTCCTCCTCGATCGCCTCTCGCACCGCTCGCGCGCGCGCCTCCGGGTGCGTCTCCATCCATTCCGTCCCGACGTCTTCCCTCGCGCCGACGCCGGCCAACGCGCGAAGCTTTTTCGCCGCCAACGCGTCGAGAAATCGCTGTCTCGCCGCTCGCGGCACCTTGGCCGGCGCGCGCATGGAAAATTCTTGCGTCACCATCGGTCGTTCCCCCTCCGGCAGACGCGTCAACAGTCTCGCATCCTCCTTGGCCGCGCGCTCGGCGCGCGAGAACGTCTCCACACCGCTCGTCGACACCGCCTCGCCTCGGTTCGCCGTCGCCGCCGCCGCCGCCGGTCTCGCCGCCGCCGCGTCCACCCTTCTCGACCGGTCTCCCGGCGGTAAATATGGCGCGTCGCGTCGAACCGCGCGCTCCTCGAGCGGTAACGTCCGTCGACGACGTCCCAACGCGCGCGCGCCGTCGCCCTCGCGCGTCGAGACGTCGTCGCTGGCGTCTGAATCCGACGACGCGAGCGCAGCCGCGCGCGCCAAGATGACCTCGCGACGCGACGTCATCGTCGCCGCGACGCGCGAGACGACGACGAGGACGCGCGAGACGGTATCTCCTCGAGATGCCTCGCGCGCGACGCGCGAGCGAGGCGAGCGATGCCGACGGGCCCGGGACACACTCGGCTAGAAATTTTTCATTGTTTGGCTACGAGAGGTTCGCCGCTAGTCTTTCGCGGTGGACCCGCGCGCGCGCGCCCCGCGATTCGGCGCCGAGAGCTCGTGCACGACGTGCCTCACCAACTCCGTCGCGTCGTCGAGCGCGGTGCGACCGAGGGCGAGACGATGGCGTCGGAGTCGACGGAGACGCTCGCGGGCGACGCGCGCCGAATCGCAGACGGCGGCGCGCGCGTCGGCGTCGGCGGCGACTCGACCGACGACTGGGATCCATAGGTCGGGATTATCGGCGAGCGCCACGGCGGTCGATCTCGTGGCGTCAATGGCGCCGTCGAGGGTGACGCGGTCGCCGTCGTGTGTCGAATCGGAGGCACCGTCTTCGGCGTCGGCGTCTTCAAGTAGCAAAGCCAAGGCGTCCACGGCGTCGTCGACGAGCCTTCGACGCGTGGACGCGCCCCGTTCGCTCAAAAGAAACGCGATGGCGTCTTCGAGCGCGACTTTCGTCGCGCGTCTCGCCTCTTCCTCACCGCTCGTCGTCTCGCGTTCGCCCGAGACGAGTTCCTCAACGCCGGCGACGACGCGTTCGAGTGCGCGTCGACAATCCGATTTCGCTGCGCGCTCGGACGACGCCATTGGCGTCGTCTCCACCCCGTACGCGCGAACGAGACGAATCAAGCGCTTATAACGAATCGATCCGTCGTCAGCCAGGAGCAATCGTCGCAGGCTCTCTCGCATCTCGGGACTTTTATCGCTCAAGACGCGCGACAAGACGAATGGGTAACTCCTGTCGACGACGCGAAACGACGCGTCGATGGTCGTCGCCGTTCCCTCCAACGCCGCCAACGCGCGCAAAATGCGCGAAAAGTACGGCGGTAGACGAAAGCCGTGTTTCATGAGCGCCGTGGACAACTGCGAGACGACGCCCATGAAATCATTGCTCGTGCGAACCTTGGACGCGCTCTCGCCCGAAAAGACGACGCGAAGCGCCTCCTCCGCGGCGGCGACGTCGACGCTCGACGGAAGAAAATTCATAGCCTTTAAATCGTCCACCAACCCTCTCGCGTCACGATTGACGAATCCTATCAATCCTCGAATCATCGCGCGTCTCGTCTCGATGGGAACCTCCACCGTCATACCGAAATCTAAATACGTCAATCCGCCGTTTCGAGCGACGAGTAAATTCCCCGGATGCGGATCGACGTGCATGAATCCCGCGCTCAGCAACTGATGCAACGACGCGCGCACGCCTCGATCGAGCACTTCGTTCGGAACGATCCCTTGCGCCCGCATGACGGACACGTCGGTGAGACGAACGCCCTCGACCCATTCCATCGTGAGCACGCGCGTTCCGCTCAGCGACGCCACGACGCGAGGTGCGCGCACCAATCCCGCGAGTCCGACGCCCGCGTCTCCATCCTCGGCGTACATCTCTCGAAACCGCTCGCAATTGGCCGCCTCGCGCGCGTAATCCATCTCTTCGAATATTCGACCGACGAGCTCGTCCACGATGCCGACGACGTCGCTCTTAAAGTTTCTCCAATAGCCGACGACGCCGACGAATCGTCGAAGAATGACGGCGTCCAACGCGACGAGCTCCGCGAGACCCGGCCGTTGGAGTTTAATGGCGACGTCGTGACCGCCAGGAAGCGTCGCGCGGTACACCTGCGCCAGAGACGCCGCCGCCACGGGCGTCTCGTCGAATCTTTCAAAGAAATCGAGCGAGACGCCGAGCTCTCGCTCGAGCGCGCGCGCGCTCTCCCGCACGTTCGTCGGCGGCAACGCGTCCTGTAATCTCGACAATTCCTCCACGTACTCCACCGGAAACACGTCCGCTCGCGTGGACATCACCTGTCCTAATTTTATGTACGCCGGTCCGAGTCTCGTGAGCGTCTCCGTGAAGCTTCGCGCGCGCCGTCGACGCTCGCCCGCCCGCGTCGCCACGCTCGCGGCGACGGCGCCCAATTCGTACGCCACCACGGCCGCTCGCGCGAGCACGCGAAACGGTCGACGCGCGAACCACGCCTCGAACGCATCGATATCGTATCGAAGATTTCCTCGCCACGGCGCCTCGACGATCGAGCGCGTCGTCGCCGCCGACGTCGCGCTCGAGCTCGAGCTCGTCGACGCCGCGCGTCCCGAACGCGCCCTCGCATCGCGCACGAGCGCGTCCACGCGCTCGAGCTCGGCGCGCGTCGCCCACTCGCGTCGAGACGATACCATCGGTTCCTCGCGCGCCGACGTCGCGCGCGCGTCATCGCGCGCCGTCGTCGTCGTCGACGCCCATCGCGCGCGCGCGCGACCCCTCGTCACCGCGTCCCGAGCGACCGCCACCGCGCGTCGACGCGCGTGCGAGAGCATCGCGCGACGAGACCGACGAGACCGACGAGGCCGACGCGATCACGCGTGGGGATCGGACGTGAGCGCGCTCGAAATGTTCATGCGCGCGACATCGGTTCCCCGGTGGGCGCGCTCTGTCGATTCGAGACGACGACGACGCGCGCGAGACGCCGACGCGCGCGACCGACGCGACCGACCGACGCGACCGATCGACCGATCGACGACGACGGTGAGAATGCGCGCGACGATGACGCCGCGCGCGCGCGCGAGGACGACGACGACGCGCGAGACGACGACGATGGGCGCGTCGGGACGCAACCGTATCGGTGCGCCCATCGTCGGCGCGAGACGACGCCCGCGCGCGTTCTCGGTGGGCGAGGACGGGAAGTGGAGCCCGGGGCCGTTTTTGCGACCGGAGGGCAGCCCGCCGCTCGAGTCGTACAACGGACCGACCGTGTGGAGGCTCATGCAAGAGGAGCTCGTCGAGTGCGGGCTCGAACAGATAACGCCGACGAGCGCCAAGGCGATGTGCGAGGAGAATGGATGGACGCTCGTGGACGTGCGACCTGAGAGCGATTATAACGCGAGACACTGTTGGGGGGCGATCAATGCGCAGTATTATCGAGCGATGGATGCGAGCGATCCGAAAAATTGGGGGAAAGCGGCGCTGAGCGCGTTTATATTTCCCGAACGCGTGGGCGGCGGGTACCTGAACGTGACGGAGAATGAGGATTTCTTGGACGATTTGATGGAGCAGGTAGAGTGGGGGAGTCCGTTGGTTCTGTATGATGACGTCGGCGGTGTGATCGGGGAGCCGGGGGTGAATTTTGAGAACGGCGTGCAGACGCCGTCGTTGATGGCTATTTACGAGCTCGCGGCGCGAGGATGGGGCGTGGATAACTTGATGCACATGGCGGGTGGGCTGGTGTTTTGGGACGAAGTCGATGGATTCGACTGCGGTGAAGTGGACGAATCGGCCGAGGCGGACGAGGAATGACGAGGCGAAGAATCGGGAAGAGATGGGAAACGCCGAGATAGAGCGCGTGTGAATACGACGTAAGAAAACCAATCTCGCTACCCTACAAACTACTCAAAAGCTACGTCTAGTCGTCTACCAACCCGATTGTTTTAAAGTCTCGTACACGTAAAAACTGATGGCTGAGCCCGGGGCGACGGCGGCGACTCGAGCGGTGACGCCGGCGAACAGTCCTCGAACGCCCTCTCGCTCGACGACGTTCGCGAGCACGCTCCTCATGGATGCCGAATTCGCGCTCTCAAACCTCAGCGTCTGCAACCGCGTCTTCGCCAAATCCAAAGGATGCGTCATCACCGTCGCCGTCGACGCCGCGAGCGTCGCGCACGCCGAACTCGCCGTCGGCGACGGCTCGCCGCTCGCCGTCGCCGCCGCCGCCCCTCGCGCGCCGTCGTAAATCATAAAATACGCCGCCGACCACGGCCACCAGACCAAATTCTGCGCCCAGTACCCTCGAAACAAGCCTCTCACCCCCTCCTCTCGCGCGATGGAGCCAAACGCATGCGTCCAATTCCTATACGTCCCCGCCCTCGCCGACGCCGCGAGCGTCCCTTGCGTCTGCAGTCGCTCCTTCACCACGTCCACCGGCGTGTACACCACCCCCGCCAACGCCTGCGCCCACATCCCCGCCCCCGCGCTCGCGAACGCCGAGTCCCCGAGCGCGCGTTTCCCGCTCTCGTACCCGACGAAATACGCCCCAGACGCGAACGGCACGCCGACGACGACGGCGCCGAAACCGCCGTACAGCCCTCTCCACCACCCGTGCCTCCCCACGACGCCCACCGCCCCCTTCTCACCCGCGCCTCGAACCTGCGCGCGCGCCTTGATCGTATCCATCGGGTGCGTCACCGCGCGCGACACCGCGCCCGCGCACGCCCCTCGCGCGCCCTCTCGCATCGCGTCCCCGGTCGCGCGCGCGCCCGCGCGCCCATCGGCGTCGGCATCATCTTTCGCCCGCATGGCGCGCGCGCGACCGGGGACGTCGCCTCCGCGCCCGCGAGACGACGCGTCGCGACGCGTTCCCGCCCTCCTCGCGCGCGGTGCCCGCGAGCGCGTCGCGTCGCGTCGTGACGCGTGGATTCTGGTCGGGCGCGCTCGGGACGTCGTCGGCGTGACGTCGCCGACACGCGTGGGCACCTCACTTCGTCGCGCGAGCGAGCGTCGCGTCGTCGACGTCCCGAGCGCGCGCGGAGTGGAGACGAACGTGTGCGATGGCGTCCGTCGTCGCGTCGCGAGCGCGACCGCGCGAGGTCGGGGCGCGCGGCGGGAGGAAGATGACGCGCGCGGGCGCACGCGGGCGCGAGGGGCTCGTGCGAGGACGCGCGAGCGCGAGCGGGCGCGATCGAGGGCGCGCGGTGCGCGCGGTGGTGCGAGACGATGATGACGCGCGCGCGGGAAGCGCGGTGGGGACGTCGACGAGCGACGCGCGCGACGAGAAGGGGGCGAGCGGGGGCCTATCCATGGAGGTGGCCCGGGGGGCGAGCGGGGGCGCGGTGGGGACGTTCGGAGGCGGTGGGGGGTCGAGAGTGGTGGATTTCGTCGCGGCGTGGGACGCGATATCGCCGAGGTTGGGGGCGAGCGGACGGGAGGACGTGAACAAGGAGATGTTGTTGAGCGCGTTGACGCTGGCGATTCCCAGGTTGCAGCAGATTCCGCGGGACGGGGAGAAGCGGAAGCCCGCGCACGAGCGTGCGGTGGACGTGACGCTGACGCTGGCGGATTTGGGAATGGATGCGGAGTGCATATCCGCGGGATTGCTTCGGGAGGCGGTGATACATGGGACGGTGAGCCTGGATGAGATTGAGGACGTGCTCGGCGAACGTGTCATGCGGTTGGCACACGACGTGGGACGAGTGCACGACGTGCCGAGCAGGGTGAGGTCGTACGATGAAAACGCGGCGGAGCGTTTGCGGTCGTATTATTTCTCGTTTCACGACATTCGCGCCATCGTGGTAGAGTTGGCGTGTAACTTGGACGCCCTGCGAAACGCTGAAGAGCTCGAACCCATCCAGAGGATGACGCTGGCTCTGCAAACGATGCAAATTTACGCGCCGATGGCGCACGCGTTGAACACGGGGTCGCTGTGCGCCGAGTCTGAAGATTTGGCGTTCAAAATTCTGTTTCCGACGTCTTACGCGTCGTTGGAGGAGTGGCTCACGGCGAAGAGTCCCGACGACACGGCGATTTTGGACAAGACGGCAAAGTTTTTGAACGACAAATTGAACTCGGATGCGACGCTCAACGCGCTCATGGGCCGAGGTGGGGTGAAAGTCTTGGCTCGACGCAAGTCTCGGTACTCGACGATGAAGAAGATCATTCGAGATGGACGAAAGCGAGAGGAAGTGCACGATTTACTAGGAATGCGACTCATCTTGACGCCGCAGCCGGGAAGCGGGGCGGAGCCTCCAGGGGTGGGTCAGGTGTTTTCAGACGCGACTTACGAGGAGATGGAGGCGCGCGCGTTGAAAGCTGCAAACGCGGCGTGTTATCGCGCCCAGCAAATAGTTCACACGATGTTTCCGGCGGTTTCTGGACGGACGAAGGATTACATAAGCAACCCGAAACCGAACGGGTACTCCTCTCTCCACAGCACCATCAAGGTGGCGTTCGACAAAGTGGGTAAGCCGCTCGAAGCGACGTCGTCGATGAAACGTGGAACGAACGTTGAGATTCAGATTCGTACGGCAGCCATGCATCTCGCTGCGGAAGCGGGTAAGGCTTCGCACACGTCGTACAAGGGTGGCTTGAAGGAGGACGCCGGCACCGCCGCCGCCCTCGCCGAGCTCGCTGCCGCTGCGAACGACGCCGCCGAAGAAAAGTTTGGCGCATTCACGCAAGCCGATTTGCGTCAACGCGGTGGTAACCACGATAGACTCTTCGAGGCGTTCGATCTCAACGGCGACGGTCGGGTCACGATGACTGAGCTGCGCACGGTGTTGGAGACGATTTGGGAAGACGAAGAAAACGCAGACTTGCGCAAGGAAGCGCAGGCGTTGATGACGCTCCTCGACGTCGATCACGATGGTACCATTGATGCGGACGAGTTCGCCAAGTTTAGGTCCTCTCTCACCGCCATCGCCGCTTTACCAAAGGCTGACGCTGAGACGCTCGCCGCCATCAACGCCGTCGCGTTGGTTTCGGTGGACAAGGAAGGAGTCATCGACGAGGTCGATTCGGTGATCGATGTGGACGCCACGGAGGTACCGACCGGTGATTCGATCGATGAGAACGCGGAGCTCATCACGACGGTGCGCGCGGCGATCACGTCGAGTTACGAATACACCGGCAAAGTGGACCTCGCGGGACGCAAGGCGGCCGCAGCCATGCGCGATCCCGAGGGCGGCCAGGTGGAGTGGCAGCTCGTGTGGGATTTGATCAGAACGGGCCGAGCCGAGACCGCGCGTCAGTTGTTTTATCAGCGCACGACGCGCGCTCCGGGTCAAATCGTGGTGTGGGAACAGTGGGCGCGTTTCGAACTCCTTCAGGGCGATCCCGAGCGAGCGAGAAGTCTCTATCGAGCGGCGTTGTTGCACTGCGAAGACCAACCGCTCGTTCGTGCAGAAATTCTGCGAAAGTGGGGCATGATGGAGATGGCGTCTGTGGATCAGTCGCGCAGCACCGCGCACGAAGACTTGTTTTCTCGATCGATCAACTTACTCGTCGAAGCGAGCGCCGGCGGTAAAGTGGCGGCGGCGCAAGCCACCGAGGCGCAGGCGAAGACGTACCAGGTCTGGGCGCAAGGTCTCGCTCGAATGGGCGACATCGAAGCTTCTCGTAAGCTTCTCGCAGAGGCGAGCGCGTTGGATGGAGACAATCCCGCCGTCATTCACGCCCTGGGTCAGATTGAAGAGACGCTCGGCGACGCTCGGGCGGCTGCGGCGACGTACACGCGAGGCGTGAGCGCGAATCCCACCGACGCGCACTTGCTGCAATCGTTGGCGCGATTGGAGGCGCAAAGTGGTGATCTGCACAAGGCGCGAGAGCTATACGAGCGAGGAATCGAAGCCAATCCGGAAAATCATTACCTCAGACACGCGTGGGCGGTGAGCGAGACGCGACACCCCGACGGAGACGCATCTGTCGCTCGCGAGCAGTTTCAAATCGCCAGTTCTCTCGCAGCTTGGTCCGTCAAGACGTGGGCGGCGTGGGCGCGCTTCGAGGCTCGGGCGCAGGACAACGCGCAAGCGACTGAGACGGCGAGAACGCTCTACGAGCGCGGTCTCGACGCCGAGCCCGGAAACGTGGTGTGCCTCCTCGGCCTCGCTGAGTGCGAGAGCCGACTCGGACGCTATGCTGCCGCGCGTAACATTCTTGAACGCACCGAACTGATGCATCCAAAGAACTGGGGCGTACAATTCGAGCGCGGCAAGCTCGAGGAGCGCGCCGGCGCCCCCGCGCGAGCGTCGTACCACTACACCCTCGCGAGAGAGCTCAAGAGAGCCGACCGCCGCGCCCGGTCCCGTCCGTCCACGCGCCGTCGCGGGAGTTCCACCACGTGGGACCCCATCGACGCCTTGGAGCGCGAACAGCTCGCCTCCGCCTCCGTCTATCCCATCGCGCCCATCGACGCCGCCGACCACGACGAGGATAACTCTCGGACCGCGTACGCCCCTCGTCGCCGCGTCGTCCGCGCGCGTCGCCCCCGCGCGCGCACCGACGAGTGAGTAGCCCACCGCGCAATCACACGAACCGACCAATCACACGAACGAACGAACGAACGAACGAACGACGAACAAACGAACGAACGAACGAACGAACGACGTCCCCGAAAGACCTCCGGCATCCCCGAAAGATACATTCGCGAGTCCTGATGCGTCGAGAGTCCCTCATTCGACGCGACCGACCGCCAGGGAATATCTGGATACGCGCGCCCCGCGCGTGAATCGACGACGCGCGTCACCGTCCATCGTCCCGTCGCGTGACGACGCGCGAGGGACGACGCGCAAAATTTTCCTCGACCCGAGGTGCGCGTCGGTACGCGCTCGATCGCGGGTTCGAGACGCCGACGACGCGATTCGTCTCGGATCGATTCTCATCCAGCGTCAGCGGTCGACGCGACCCAACGAACGCGAAAACGCGCGCGTGACGACGCGCGCGTGACGCGTCGACCGACGCGACCGCGTGCGAACGATCGAGTGATATCTCTCGCATCCATCCGTCCGTCGATCGTCGCCGCGATCGTCACCGCGCGTCGACGATGACGATGGGCACCAACGCGGGCGTCGGCCCGTCGACGGTGACGGCGATCGCCGTGGACGTCGCCGCGCGCGCGTTCACGCCGCGCGATGCGTCGGACGCACTCCGGACGACGACAGAGACGACGGAGACGGTAGCGGGCGTGGAGACGCGCGCGATGAGTCAGAGTCGACTGCGGATGCTTGCGGCGCTCAGCCGCCGCGGGCGACGACGAGGCGACGACGCCGACGAGGACGCCGAGGACGAGGACGCGGTGATGGTGGACGCGGACGCGTTATTCAGCGATGCGGCGACGGAGGGATCGCTTCGAGGTGGATCGGCAGCGTTCGATGCGTTCGATGACGGAGGGTTGGAGACGATAAAGTTTGAGTCGGCGTTGGCGAGCGCGGACGCGGCGCCGCGCGAGGAGGGCGGACGACGACCGCCGACGCCGGGCAAGGCGAGGGCGTGGTTGGTGAATGAGGGGAAAAGCGGCGGCAGAGACGTGAGTCCGACGCGAGGAGAGACGGGGACGCGGACGGTGTTGACATCGCCGAAGAGGAACGGATCGATGCAGTTTTTCAGCGCCGCCGACGATGAGACGCGGCTGCGGTTGGTGGCGACGCCGACGCTCGTGCCTCGAGTGCGCTCGCTCGACGCGGGATCTTTGGGAGGATCGCCGTCGGGATCGATCTCGGAGCGATCCATGGAGACGGACGGAGGGGAGCACGAGACGGGGGCGCATCGCGTGTCGTCGTCTCTGTGCGTGTCGTCCACGCTGTCCAACGCGTCGGCGTTTAGCCCCGTGGCGTCGAGAAGCGTGTCGAGAAACGCCTCCATGGGCGACGTCTCCAAGACGAAGCATTTCTGAAACGTCTTTCTCCTGTTGTGTGATTTCATAGTATCTATCGAATGAATGTGTATTTCAAAGCTCTACAAACACAAGACCTTGCACAAAGGCGCGGCGCGCAGTCCGGCAAAGCGCGCGAGCCCTCCTTGACGCCTTGACGCGGCGCGAGACGCGCGCGCCTTGACGCGAACGCCTCGCTCGCGAACACCACCCACCATCGACGCGGTCACGCCCTCGTTCACCGCATCTCTCTTAACCTCGAATTTATCCGCCGCCACGTGCACATTCTTTACGGCGCGGCCGGAAATGTCTCCGACGCTCTTCTCCCATTCCGGATCCCACGAAACCGCCTCCGGAGTCGAGCACGCGATGGACTTGCCGAATGGACACGTCGCGTACGCGCAGTCACCGTTCTCGAAACCGGTGACGAAGTGCTCTTCAAAGATGGATCGAAGGAGGTAGTACTCCTTCGTCGTCGGCGGGTGGAGCGGGAAACGCTGGGCGCGTCTGGCAAACTCTTCATCCGACACTTCGAGCTCGGCGTGCGCCGCCAAGCCGTCGACCCAGTCGTAGCCAACACCGTCGCTGAATTGCTCTTTTTGGCGCCAGAGAACCTCTTGCGGAAGGTACGGATCCTCGGGAGTGTCAAAAGCCTTTCGGAGGATGTACTTTTCCAGGTACGGATGTCCGTCGGCATCCTTCTTGTTGACGTCAATCATCTTGTCCTCCGGTCTCATGTTCATCGCGAGGTCGATGACTTGTTGAGACAAGAGCGGCGTGCGAACCTCGATACCCCAGCTCATCGTCGACTTGTTCGCGCGTAAAACGTCCCATTGGTGCAAACGCATCGTCTTGCGTCGGCACTCGGCGTGGAATTCCGCCGGGTTCGGCGCCTTGTGAAAGTACAAGTAGCCGCCAAAGAGCTCGTCGGCGCCCTCGCCGGAGAGTACCATCTTGAAACCCATGGATTTGATGTGACGGCTCAACAAGTACATCGGCACTGAAGCGCGAACTTGTTCGAACGTCTCGAGGTGCCAGATGACGTCGGGCAAGGCATCGAGCGCTTCTTCGGGGGTGAAGTGAACCTCGTGGTGAATCGTGCCGAGCTGTTCCGCCACCTTGCGAGCGGCGACTAAATCCGGAGCACCCTTGATACCGATGGAGAAGGAATGCACCGGTTCATCGGCGCCGTACGTGTTTTTCGCTAATTTACGCTGACGCACGGCGATGGAGGTGATGAGCGAGGAGTCTAAGCCACCGGAGAGGAGGACGGCGTACGGAACGTCAGCCATCAAGCGCTTGGTGACGGCGTCGACGATGCACTCTCGAAGTTCGGGCAAGTTGGCCTCCTTGGTCGGCACGTAGGTTTCATCAGCAACCCACTGCGGGTTGTACCAACGTTCCATCGTCGCCGGCGCATCACCTTTCTTCACGTACACGTACCCGGGCGGGAAGGCTTCGTAGTTGGCCACCCCCGGGTCGTCGTGCAGCGTCTTCATTTCGCTACTAAACCACACGCTCCCATCCTTTCCGTTCGCCATATACATTGGAATCTTACCCATGTGATCTCTCGCCGCCACGATGACATCGTTCTCGCGATCCTCGATCACAAACGCAAACATACCATCCAATTCGGACACGAAGCTCGGTCCGTGTTGCTCGTACAGGTGCCCGATGACTTGACAGTCGCTCTTATTCTCGCTCACGATGCCGTACTTTTCCCGCAAGTCCGCGTGGTTGTAAATCTCACCGTTCGCGATGAACGCAGTCTTCTTACTCGCGTCCGTGAACAACGGTTGATCGCCGCTCTTCCCCGGCGCCACGATGCTCAGACGCTTGTGCACCATGAAGGTTTGCCTCCCTTCGTCATCCACTCGCACCTCCATCCCGTACGAATCCGGTCCTCGATGACGCAGGCGCTTCGCCAGCTGATATACGCGCTGACGGTTCTTCCTCGCGTCGCCCGTGAGGCGCAACACGCTGAAAATTCCGCACATCTCGCGCCCTCACTCGCGCGCGGCGCAAAGCCCTCGAACCCTCGATCGGGGGCGCGCGGTGTCTTTTTGCGCTCGGCGACGCGTCGGTGCGCGACGACGACGCCTTTGACGGCTTTGGTGCGACGATGGACGCGCTTCTGTTCGTGCGCGCGCGAATGCGAACGCTCGTACGCGCAAACGACGTCCTCGCGACGCGAAGTGAAGCGCCTCGGATAGAGGGCTTCCCTGGAATCTTGGCGGCGGGCGAACGTGTATGGTAGTATGGGTAAACAGTGAGAGCCTGGACCAGATTTTCCAACATTTTTCACAACGGGACGAGGGGCGAGGTGAGGGGCGCCGCGCGCGCGCGCCGAGCGCTCAGAGGCGCACGAGAATTTTTTTGCGACCGAGGACGGGGATGGTGAGGGCATCAACGTCCTCCGTGGCGTCGCGGTGAAGCTCGGCGGGAAGGCTGGCGAGGGGGACGTCTCGTAAAAAATCGAGCGGCGCGCGGAGGACGCCGTCGCGAACGGCGGTAGACACGCTTCGGAGCATGTCGCGACGGCCTTGGCCTTGAGTGGAGCGTTCATCGCGCTCGAGCCAGCGGGTGAGCCAGAAACCGCGAAGGGTGATGTCTTTGAATATGAAGGCGCCGGTGGGGACGACGAGCGGTTGCTTGGACATGCCTCCGTAGGTGACCATGACGGATGATGCGTTGGGTTGAAGCAGTCGTAGCATGGTTTGTGCACTGTAACCACCGACGGCGTTGAAACCGAATCGCGCGCGAGTGGCGAGCTCACGCGTTTGCGCATCCAGACGTAACATTTTACCCTCGACGTCCGGCACGACGACGCTCGCGCCGTCGGCGCGCAGGGACTCGAAAACCTCCTCCGTCGCCTCTGCGCTCCGCCGAGGTCGACACATGGCTATCGTGTGTATTCCTCTATCCCTCGCGAGCTGCAAGAGCGCGCGTCCGACGCCCGAAGTCGCCGCATTGAGCACCACCGTCTCTCCCTCGCGAACGTCGTTGTCCTCCAACAGCCTGTACGCCGTGCACGGATTCACCGTCAACATCGCCGCCTCGTGCACGGGCACGTCTCGATCGATGACATCAAACGCATCCGCTCGCACCACCACCTCTCGACGCCACGTTCCGTCGACGTACGATCGATTCGGGACCACTCGGTCGCCGACGCGATAGCCCGCCGCCGACGCCCCCGGCCCGCACGCCGTCACCTCTCCCACGCCCTCGTTCCCGCCCACCGCAGGCATCTCTCGCGCCACCGGATACTTACCCTCGATCGTGTTCAAATCCGACGGATTCACCGGCGCGGCGAGCATGCGAACCGCGATCTCGTCGTCCCCGACGCTCGCGGACAACGGTATGGATTGCACGCGCAGCACCTCCCCCGGGGCGCCTCGCTCGGCGTACACGCACGCTTCCGTCGTCGCGAACGACCGCGCGCGCGCCGCAAACGCGTGACGTCGCTTCGCCACCGCGCGCGCGATCGAGCGCATCGTCTTGACGATCAGACGCGCGTCAGACTGCGGCGCCGCGTGCGGGCGCGCGCCGAGACGCACGGCGATGGATTCGTCCACCGAGCGTCGAGACGACGACGCGACGACGTGTGAGGCGTGCGAGAAGGCGTATTCAAAGTATTCGTGTCCAAAGTGCGGCGCCAAGCTCTGCGCGTTGGCGTGCTACGAGCGACACAACGACGGGAGGTGTCGAAGCGCTTTTCACGAAAATGAGCTCGCGCGCGCGATGCGTGGGTTGACGGCGACGTCGGAGACGCGGACGGCGATGATGGAGAGTTTAAAGCGACAGGCGTTCACCGACGGGACGTTGGATCTCGCGTCCGCGAGCGAGGGCGAGGAGGACGAGGAGGACGAGGACGAGGACGAGGAAGGAGACGGCGGCGGCGGGGACGGCGAGCGGTGCGTGCTGAGCGAGAAGAGTTTGGAAGTCTTGCGTCTCGGGGGAGAGCTAGATCTGGAGCAGTTGAACGACGAGGAGCGGGCGAGTTTCGAGCGCTCGATCGCGAGCGGTGAGCTCGTGAAACCGTGGGAGGCGTGGTGGGAATCGCCCGAGGCGGGACAGCCGCGCGCGAGCGCGAGAGGCCAACCGGCGGTGACGGAGGTGCGCGGCGAAGACGCGACGTCGACGAACGCGGGCGCGGAGGACGATTTGCCTCCTCTCGCGAACGAGGATGAACTTTTGGACCCTTTCGACGCGCTGAGCGGGGGAAGAGAAGCTCCAGAAGTTCTTCGATGGCACTGCGTCAACGCGCTCGCCGCGTACGTCCTCGTCAAGCGCACCTTCAACGGAGACTGGCGCGACGAGGAATCGGAAGCGTGCGACGCCGCGCTCGACCTATCCGTCGTGCTCGCGGCTGAACACGCCGGTCCGATACCCGAGGTACAGTGCGCGAGAGACGCCGTGCTCTCCGTCGTTCGCCGCGCCGGTTCCACCGACGTCGCGCCTCGCGCCGACGTCGAGCGCGCTCTCCTCCGCGACCTCACCGCCCTCTTCACCGCCGCTCCAACCGCCCCGATCCGCGCATTTCTCGATCTCATCCGATGTCTCAGACTCGCCGCCGCCGTCGGCCATCGCACCGACCGCGCGCCGCGCGTTCGCGCCGCGCGCAAGGCGCGATACCTCGCCTCCCACCTCGCCGCCGACGCGCGCGGCGACGTCGCGCGAGACGTCTCTCGCGCCCTTCGCGACGTCACCGAGGACGTCGAACACGAACACGAGAACGAACGCGACGACATCGCCGTCACCGCCATCCGCGCGCCGCCGCCCGCCGTCTCGCCGCGCCGCGCCGCCGCCGCCCGCCCTCGGACGCGCGCGCGCCCACACCTCCTATAAAACACACGCATTCGCCAATCACCCTGTAATTTTACCTACGTCCTGTACGTCCTGTGGGAGATAGTTTCCCGACGCCATGTACACACACATTTTTGACGATTCACGACTCCACACGCACCCCCCCATACCTCACCATCCACACTCGTTCCCCTCCTCCCCCCCGCGGCTCGCCGTGGGTCTGAAAGTATACGTCTCACTGTGTACCCATACGACCGTTCGTCCCCCGACACAAGGCGCCACGTGGCGACATACGCGTGCACGATTCACGACGAATGTTCCGATTCTTCCACCTCGCGGCTTCACAGGACGACGGGAGCCCGTCGCGTCGGCCGTCGAGCGCGCGGTCGTCGTTCGCGCCCTCGCGTCGTCGTCGTCGTCGATCGCGCGTCGAGTCGTCGGGAGATCGCGCCGAGGGTCGGGAGATCGTCGGCATCCATCGACGATGAAGTCGTCGAGACGATGCGTCACCGCGGCGGTGGTCGCGATCGTCGCCGCGGCGCTCGTCGCGGCGCCGCTCGGTGCGGACGCGAGACGCTCGAACGTGCGGACGAAGGTGAAAGATGAAAAGTATAACACGCCGGGGTACGATGGGACGGTGGCGACGCAGACCCAGGGTCGGTGCGCGTACCCGCAGACGTCGACGAATTACTTTGACACGTTTGGTCCCGATTTCTGCCGCGGCGTGAGCTCGCCGCCGAGTGGCGCGTCGTGCGACCTGAGCGGCCAAAATATCTGCGCGCAATACACGTGGGAATATAAAAACTACAAGTACTACGTGCTCGGGGAGGAATTTAAGCTTCCGGAACCGTTTACGGGCCTTCCGCGCGTCGATCCGAGGAACAACAAGGAGTACGTCGGACAAATGGAATTCTCCGAAGACTACATCGCGCCCATCATCGGACAAGCGCTTCCGGGACTCGTCATCGCGACTCTTTTGTTGGTTTCGATGATTTTGGTCGTCATCTTCTACTTGTTGTCTTCGGTGTGCAAGTGTTGCGGATTGTGCAGGTGCTGCTTCCGACCGGTGCCGTACACGCGCAAGGCGTTGCACGTGGCGAAGGGTATCCAACTTTTGTTTGTGCTTCTCTGCTTCTGTGGATGCATCGTCATTTACGTGAAATCGCCTGATCTCGGGGATGGTATCAAGTCCATCACTTCTGGGTTGTCCACCTCCGCTTCGCAAGTGGTGAGCGACGTCGAGTCTCTCAGCCAAGCGCAGACCACCGTGTACGGCGGCGGCTCGAGCGGTGACTTCTCGTCGGAATTCGACATGTTTTTGAACACGGCGAAAGACGTTCAAAAGGAAATCATGAACACGGAAAATCTCATCGATTCGCGACGAAAAGATGTTCAAACGGCGGCTGATGTCGTCGCGGGCGTGCTTCTCGGCGTGGCGTTCGTCACGATGGCGTTGTCCATTCTCAACTTTTGGCGCCTTCTCATCATCTTCTCCGTGCTGACATCGATCATTTTGATTCTCACGTGGATCGTTGTCGGTGTTGTGGCTGCGTTTGGCGTCTTCTTGGATGACTTCTGCGTCACGATCGATCAGTACTTGATCGATCCGGCTTCTGTCAACCTCACCAAGGAAATCCCGTGCCTGTCCCCGAGCGAACTCGTCAAGTTCGGCAGTGAGTGGCGCAATCTCATTTCCATCACGGTTCACGCCTTGAATTCACTCGTCGCAACCTACAATGGCGGCCAAAATTCGCAGAACAAGATTGACTACGTTTGCCCAAGGTACGAGTCACAAGAGCTCGGTAATTTGTGCGGTCCGAAGTCCCCCGCCACTTACCCCCGCTGGGGGAGCTACAACATTGAGAACGGCGACTGGGTTTCTCCTCGCTGGAGCGACGAGTACTCGAACTACGTGTGTGAGCAATACTACCAAGGCACGCTCACGGATGATAACTCGAATGCCTTGGTTGATACCTCGAAGGTTTGGCCGATGTGGGACTGCACGACTGCCTACTCCAACTACTCCATCGTGGACACCAGCGGTAATCTTGTGAACAACGTCGCGAACGCCGTCAAGTCAACCAAGAAGATCGGTGATACTGATCTCGGCGCCTACTATCAAAACGTCCCCGGGGCGGCTAACCTCATCAGTTCTTTGAGCATGCTTGCTAGCCTCGACGCGACGTACGATTCCTTGCTCAAGTGCGAATTCGTCTCTACCATCTTGGCGTCCATCGCGCCGGGCTGTAGCGACACCGTCGACGCCATCCAAATGTTGTGGCGAGGTTTCATCGTCACCGCCGTTGGCTACTTGTGCCTGTGGATCACCATGCTCGTCACCATTGGCCGCATGGCTAACGCCGATTTGATGATCGACGGCGGCAAATTTAACGCTCAAAAGGCTGGTTTGGTGTAAACGAAACGACGCCCGAGACATTTTCAAGCAGTGGACCGCGCGCGGCTCGTGCGCGAGCGAAGCGGGTCTGCGATATTTGTTTTTGATGAAAGTCATCCTACAGTACGTATTAATGAATTGGTGACACTACTATAACACGAACGCACGTTGCTATACAAAATTTAAAAGTACGCCGCGCGCGACGTCCTCAACGATTCTCGGCGCGCTCCGCCGCCAACGCCGCGCGTCTTGCGAACGTCGATTTTGCCTCTTCACTCCGACTCGCGAGCGCGATTCGTCGCGCAAACGCTTCAGGATTAAACGGCGTCATTCCCTCCGGTATTCTCACATCAGGAGCCTTCTTCAACGCTCTCGGAGGCGCCTCCATGCGCACCATCCTCGACTCGTCCAACCCGTGCTCCTCTCCCGGAAACACCCTCAACTTCCGCATCATCTCCTTACTCCGCACGCACCTCGGCAGCATGCGCTCCACCGCCTTTCTCAGCACCCACGTCGGATCCCTATCGAACATCTCACTCGCCGTTCGCGTCACCAACCCTCCGACGTACCCCGTGTGTCGGTGATACCGCTTGTCCCGCAACTTTTTCCCCGTCAGCGCCACCTCCCCCGCGTTCACGACGACGACGACGTCTCCACTCCCACCGTCACGCGAATACGTCGGCTTATCCTTCCCCTGCAGCGCGCGCGCGAGACGAGACGCCAATCGACCGACAACCTCCCCGCGCGCATCCACCAGCCGCACGCGCGAACCCTCGAGGTTGGGCACGTTTCTCGCCAACGCGCGCGCCGCGTCGCTCGTCGCGCGCGCGATGCGGGACATGGCGCGACGACGCGAGCGGCGTGCACACTTTTCGTCGCGCGAGCGAGACGCGAGACGGTGCGTGCGAGCGGGCGCGACGCGTCGATGAGAGGCGAGGTTTGGGGATTTCATTTCAATCCGCAGACGACGACGACGACGACGACGACGACGACGACGAGCATCATGTCGGCGGTGCGCGCGGTGACGGTGCGCGCGCGATGCGTGCGACCGGTGGCGCACCGCGCGCGCGCGCGCGCGACGAGGCGGCCGACGACGACGACGACGGCGCGACGGGCGACGACGACGATGACGATGGATTCGAGAGCCGGCGACGACGACGACGGCGACGAGGCGCGGATGGGAGTCGATGACGACGTTGTGGACGGCGGTGACGACGCGAGCGAAGGCGTAGATGCGGAGGACGTCGCCGGCGGTGGCGCGAACGAGGCGAGCGAACGCGAGACGCGGACGTTGGCGAGGGAAATCATGGCTTCGGAGAGCGCGGTGGAGGTGGCGGAGGATGATTATCGAGGGAATCTTCGATTGTTTTTGGACAGCGCGGACGCTGAGACGTACGATGCGTGGTTGCCGACGGGGATGTTCACGGGAGTGACGACGAATCCGGCGATATTGGAGCGAGACGGGGTGGAGTGCAGCGTCGAGGCGTTGTCGGCGTTGGCGCGAAACGCGTTGGAGTTTGACGCGGTGGATGAATTTCAAGTGCAAACGTGGGGAGAGGATAGCGATGAGATGTGGGAGAACGGTATCGCTTTGGCGCGTTTGGATCCGGAGCGTTTGGTCGTGAAAGTGCCGGCGACGCTGGAAGGGATTAAAGCGGCGAACGCGCTCGTCGTGGACGGAGTTCGAGTGACCATTACGGCGGCGTACGCGCCGCATCAAGTGCTCGTGGCGGCATCCATCGGAGCGAACTACGTCGCACCGTACTTAGGGCGAATGAATGATGCAGGCCGCGATGGCATGGGGACGATCGTTTCCATGCAAGAGACGGTGGAAGAGTTAGAAAGTGATATGCGTGTTCTGGTTGCGAGCGTGCGCACCGCCGCGGAGCTTTCAAAACTCGCGGCAAAAGGATGCGACACCTTTACGATTAGCGAGAAGGTGGCTGCCGAAATGTTTTCCGATCCTCTCACGACGCAAGCAGCGCTCGATTTTCAAAGCGCTGCTCAGCGCATGGCACCGAAACCTCCAAAGAAGGAGAAGCCCGCGGAGGAAATCATCGAAGTCAAAGGAAGCGTCCAAGATTCGGACGACATAGAGTATGTACCCGAAGAAAGCGATGTAAATGCGGCGTAAATCTCGTCTGCGTGCATCCTGGTCTATTTCGCGCCCGCTCTGCTCGATTCATGAACGAATTCAATTATCAACCTTTTCGCCAGCGTAGCGCCGCCTATTTGCGTTTGTTAACAGCAACATCAAGACATGTATCAGAACAACTTCTTTGCAAAAACGTTCGAGATCCCTGGCGCTGTGAAAGAGCGTATTCCATCGAGTCTAAGAGTCGATGTACATCTTGTGCCGAAGGTAGCTCGCCGTTGACCCACATCGCGCGGCGCGCCGGCGAGTACACGGCGGGGCCCTGCCACACGGGATCGAGCAATCGCCAATCGGTCGAAGTCGCCCTCGGTGGATGATGAAACACGACAGATCTTAACTCATCGTCGTCGCTGTTTTGCTCCAACGCGGAAACGAGATGCGCCAAGTCGCACATGGAAGAAGCTTCAACATGTTTTGCTCGGAAAGCAGTGGGCGTCAACTTTTGCGAAGGAGTCGCTTCAGATTTGGCGTCGGGCCATCTCTCACTCTTTTGAGTGTCGACGTTCATGAGAATTATTGCTGGATTGAATCGTCTCGACGCGCGACCGCGAATGAACGCGCGACGTAAACAAACGTCTGGGGTGGTGCGAAAACGACGTCGGACAGAACACTGTCAAAATTACAATCGGGGTCACAGGGATCGCGTAGTCGTACTAAATGGCGTCAATTGGCGGGATGAACTTCTGGTAGCGCCGAACTTGGCGCGAAACCCATAGTTTTTATGTACTTTGGTGGAAGCAGTCTCACAGACTTCATCGCATCGGAGACCAGCGACATGTAATACACGCACCCGAAAGTAGTGCAGCGCACTTCGCTCTCGCCGATTGGCTGCACTGCAGGGATATCGAATTTATGAAGCACATCACCGATTATGCCACTTTCAATAATGAGCGGTGTCCGCGGTTCCAAAGCTGAGTGTTCTGGCACATCCGTGTTCGTCCATTGTCTCTTGGGCTTTGCGGGTGCCTTCGCGTCGATCGATCGTGCCGACGGCTTTTTCTGCTTTTTCCGAGGTAAGGTAGCGCTGTTCGCCAAGACGGTTAGCTGTTCAACGAGATCCGCTTCATCAATTTTAGGACTTGAAGAGCGTTCCGGTTGTGTCGATTTCGCCGCATATCGGTCAGACACCATTAAAGTTCGCTCGGCTATGTCGCGCGTTTGGAGCTCCACCAGCGAGCTACTCTCCACATAAAATTCTGACATTTGACGCATCTTCTTCCCCTTTGTAGAACGTTGGCGTTCGTCAATCTGGGGCTTGAGTATGTTGACTTTTATCACCGGTGAAAGAGACTCGGGCTGTCGTTCAGCCTCTGCGGATTCTTCTTTCTGGAGCCGTTTCGTCGGTTCTTTGCGTTTCCGCCCGTCGCGCTTTTGATCAGACTCGCTCTTTTTGTTGGCGCTTCGCACCGCATTGAAGGTGCGATTACCCGCGGACCGGGCTGCCTTCCCATCCGCGTTCTTCTTGTTTGCTTTTTCCTGTCCCTTCACCGCGCGAGCTTCCGTCGCCGGGATAGTGGATAAACTATCCGTCGCGCTCGATAAACCGCCCATGCTATTACTTGGGCTCGCATTCAAGTGCGATCGTCTCCTCTTCTTGCTGTCCTCGGCTTGCTTCTTGACCTCGGGCGCGGGCGGCGCCTCCGTTCCCCGCGCCTCCCTCACCTTCATGTACTTCATCATCTCCCTCGACGGGGTCAATCCCTGAGGCACGCGCAACAACAATCTCTCTTTACCACCCTTGAAGTCGATCTGCCACGGTTTGGTCGTCGTCAGCGCCCCCAACGACTCGATGTTCGGCAACAAGATCGTACCCCACAATAATTCCACTCTCTCGTCGTCGGCAGGCAGGCCCGTCAATCGCGCGCAAAAGTCCCCCACGGTCTCCCCGACGTACACCGGCATTGACGATGGTTCATAATCCTGCAACCGCAACCCACCGTCCGCGTTTTCCGCGCTCGCCGGCGCGGCACCCCTCCTTCTTCTCGTCGCAGCCTATCTCGTTTTATCGCGCGGGGAGATTCGTCAGTCCGCCAGCCCTTTCTCACGACTCACTCGCGTCGTCCACGCCTCGCGTCGACGCGCACGCCGACGCGCGGCGAACGACGCGCCCACGCGCGTCGGCACCGCACCGCATCGTCCCCTCGACGCCGCGGCCGCTCCACCGCGTCCGCATTCCTTCGAAACGACGCGGTCGCGTCGAGAAACCGACGCCGCGCGCGCGTCGTCGTCGTCGTCGTCGTCGTCGCCCGCACCTTGGATTCGATGGACAGCAGAACGTGTCCCAAGACCGGCGTCGCGCCAGCACCGCGCGCGCTCGCGTGCGCCATGTCGTCGCGCGCGTGATTCTCGCGCCGAACGATTGAGATTGAATCTTCCCCAGAGTCTCCGCGACGCGACGCGTCAGTCTCGGTCGTTCGACGCGCTTCGATGCGAGCGATGTCGACGCGAGCGAGCGCGGTGGGACGCGCGTCACCGGCGGCGGCGTCGTCCGCGCGCGCGCGGGGGCGAGGAGGCGCGCGAAAGATGCGCGCGAGGACGTCATTGCGCGCGACGTCCAGCGCGATCGAGCGCTCGGACGCGATGGAGGCGTTGCGAGGGATCGAGATCGCGCGCGCGGTGGACGGGAAGACGGTGACGGCGGGTGGTGAGGCGATCGCGGGCGAAGGGCGCGTCGCCGCGCTCTTCTTGACGCAGTTTGGCGATTTCGATTCGTGGGAGCTGGCGCAGTATTTGGTGGACGACTTGGCGACGCTGCGAGAGGCGAACGTGCGAGTGGTGGCGATCGGTATCGGAAGCGTGGACGCGGCGAAGGAGTTCGCGAAGCGCACGAATTTTCCGTTGGAGAATCTGTACGCGGACGTGGATGCGAAGTGTCACACGGCGTTGGGCTTCGCGCCGGGATTGGGACGAAAGGGCGGGGATTTCGAGTGGATCGAGGATAAGATGCCGTTTGTGAACGGATACGCGAAATTATTGCTCATGTGCGCTGGAATTGGATCTCCGGGAACGCTGCCGGCGGTGTTCGGGGGATACTTTGGGAGCAAGTATAAGGGTGAAATCTTTCGCGAGGGATCAAACTTGGACGTGCCGACGATTCGTAAGGCTATGAAGCTCACGCTCGGAGACGGGTACTTGCGTCCATTTGAGCTCGCGACGCTGCGTTTGAACAATATGATACAAATTCTCGGTAATTGGGAGGCTCTGACGCCGACTGATAGCGAGTTGCTCGTGCAGCGAGGCGGCGTCATCATCTTTGACGACGGCGAGGCGGCGTTCAGACACGACGACCAGGGAATTTTGGGCTTTTGTCCGGCGTCGAGAGTGGTGGAAAAGGCGCTGAGCGATGATCCGTCGGCGCTGCCGGATCCAGTCGCGACTTTACACCTCGCCGCCGAGTCGAGACGCGCGTACGTGGATGATATTTTTACCTCTATTTCTGCTCTTGAAAAATCTAAAAATGCAGACAACGTCAAGGGTGATGATTTAACGGGAAAATGGCGCTTGATTTACACGACGGGAACGAAGAAAGTCGCCGCCAACGTCAATCGCACGGGTGGAGGAAGCTACTTCCCCGTGCCCGCGGTGCAATCTTTCGACTTGAACTCTGGGCGCATCAGAAATGGAATCTACCTCGGTCCGCTCAAGTTTTTCTTCGACGGTCCGTTCATCTGGCGCGACAAATTGAGAATGCTCGAATTCACCTTCACGCGCGTGAGTTTAGCGCTCGGATCTCTCGGACCGTGGTCCAAGGACATCGACGATGGTAAATGGGAGGCGGTCAAAGCGACTGAACAGAGCGCGAGTTCGGGACAAGGCAAAATAGAAAAGTCGGACGTGAAAGCTTCAAAGCCCGGAGCGAATCCATTCTTTAAATTTGTTTACACCGACGAAAAGTGTATCGCGGCGCGCGGTCGCGGTGGTGGGTTGGCGCTGTGGGCCCGCATCGGCGACCCAGAGACGGACGCCCAAGCGTAGTTACAAATAAACCAGCTGACGTTTAATCGCATTGCATATACGCGCTCACATACTCGCGCTCATTCGGACAACACTCCATGAGCGTGTTCAAAACGCACATCGTCTTCATTTTTGTCGCGTTCTCAAAGCTTTTTCCAGTAATAATTTTGTGCAGACCGTCGCACACGCTCGGAATGAACTGCGTGAAACGATCCGTCGCGAAGCGCAGCATGACATCGATCAATTCAACAATGCGAACGACGATATCCTCACGCCATCCCGCCTCGACTAACGCGTCGAGTTGTTTCAGAGCTGGAATGAGCATGTTATCGAGATTCTCGCGCACGGTTTCCTCGAAATTATTCATCGAACGCACGACGTCTTCTCCGACCTCGCGCACGTCGCGAATTTCATCGCGAAAAGCCCCGAGCACGTAGGGCGTCACCCTCGCCGCGACGATCGCTCCGACGGAGTTCTCATCGACGATCAGTTTCCCACACAGTCTGATGAGCTCCATGCGCACGAAAGGAGACGGATCGCACGCGATCTCGCCGAAATAATTTCGTTTGCGCTCGTCCCCGCCGGTGAGATGCGCGACGACGACGCGCGCGTCGACGAACGCGCGCGCTCGAGTCAACGCGCGAAGAGCCTCGACTCGAACCTTACTCGATCGATGTCTCAGCGCCGGCGCCACGATTTCTTCCACCACTCTCTCACCGTCCACGCCCAAATCTCTCCTCGCCGTCGCCGCCGCCGCCGCCGCCACCGCCGCCGCCGCCACCCTCGCGCACGCGTCCCTCGCGCACGTCCCCAACCCTCGCACCAAAGCCTCCCTCGCGTCCACCGCCCCGTCGCACCCACCCCAACCGCCGACTTCTCGCAGCGCCACCGCCACCGTCTCCACCGCCACCGCCCGCGTCTCCTCGCTCCGCTCGTCGCCGCGCGCCAACCGTTTCGCGCACGCGATCAACGCCTCGCGCGCGCCCTCCTCCGTCGTCATCGCGCGCGCGCGCATCTCGGCCAACGCCTCGAGCGCGGCGTCCGTCCTCGTCGTCGTCGTCGTCGCGCGCTTCATCCGCACGCGTCGCCATCGGGCGTCGCGTCAACGCGATCAGTCGTCGGTCGTTCCAATCGATCGATCAGTCGTCGCTTCGTCTCCCGCGCCGACAGTCGCGCGCCGTTCGTGATGGGGACGCACGTACGCGCACACATGGGCTCGCGCGACTTGGAGTATGGGTCATGTATCCCACACCGGTGGACATAAAAAATAAACACACCCGCACGCCGCACGTACACACGTACACACCGGGACACGCGGTCGGTACACGATGCGTCCGTCTCTTTGTGTTTTTGCGATCTATGTATGTTCCGTATGTCCGAATGTGTGTGAATGTGTCAGTCGTCACCTCCGAGGGGAACGAGTCTTTACGTGGATTCGTCGACGGGGCGAGAGACGACGACGCGCGTGGGTGCGCGCGAGCGAGCGAGCGCGAGCGAGAGCGCGAGAGAGCGCGAGAGCGTGTGTTTTGCGTCTGTTCGTTCGGTTCGACGCGTGCGCGAGCGAGCGAGCGACGACGCGCGCGGGTGAACGATATCCGAGGGGGACCGTCATCCGTCATGGCGAGCGGCACGCCGAAGAGCGAGCGACGACGAAGCCGACGCGCGAGCGCGGTGAGGGATGCGGTGGCGAGCGCGGGAAGACGATCGACGAGGAGTAAGACGCAGCGCGAGATGAGCGGTGATGGGAACGGGTCCGGGACGAGCGAGGAGGCGACGGAGACGTTTACGTTTACGCCCGTCGCCGCGATGCGGTCGTTGGAGAACGTCGAACTGAGCGCGGATCGACGCGTGGCGGACGCGGCGACGGGAGGGAAGCGGGCGAGGCGAGGAACGCCGGTGAGAGAGGCGAAGAAAGCGGAGGCGGCGACGGAGGAGAGGAGGGTGTCGAAGACGTTTTGGGCGCCGGAGAGCGCGAGAGGCAAGGCGACGACGTTCGCGCCGCTGGCGCATTCGAATGGATTACCTCCGACGCCGGCGGTGTACAGCGCGGTGCCGTGGCCGAGTTCGATTCCGATTCGTGAGCAATCGCCGGTGGTGCGCGCGTCGACGACGGTGTACGATGAATCGCGAAACGCGTGCTTCACGCCGGATGGACACCGAGCGGAACAGCCAAAGCTCGACGCGACAAACATTTCCGCGGGATTCCCTCCGCTTTTGATGAAACCCTTAGCGAAAACACCGAAGGAACTCGCGACGCAGCTCGTGGAGGTGAAGCGTGAGATCGCGAAGAGGCAAAGCGATGCGATGGAGGTGTCACGAGTGCTGCGACAGCTTCAGCGGGAGGAGGCAGACCTGTACGCGAGAGCGGCTGAGATTCAGCGCCATTTGCTCGAAAGCACGAGCGATGGGCAACCGTACGATTTGAACGTCAGCCCGATGATTACCGCGGGAGGTGTCCAAAAAATCGTCGCGCTCGATGAGACATTAGATGTGAACGTTGAACCTCGACGCGACGCGCAACAAGCGCTCGTTGAGGACGCCGAGCCGTCGACGTCTGAAGCCGTCGTCAACTCGATGCAGCCGTTCCAAAGGCTCGACGTGCGAAAATCTGTGATTTCTGTGGATTTTATCGATGGTCCGGGTGGTTTGTCCCTGTTCACCGCGAGCGCGGACGACTGTCTTCGCGTGTGGGCGCCGGATAGTCGCAAACCGGCGGCTCTCATGCGAGCGCCTCGAGGACTTAGCGCGACGACCATCGTCGACGAGCGCATCGTGTGCGCTGGTACGAAAACTGGACAGATTTTTCAGATGGATCTCGTCACCGGTCAGCAAATCAGTGCGCTCACGCAAGGTGAGCACGCGGCTCCGTGGAGCGTCAACGCGCTCGCCAAGGTCGGTCACGACTCGGACATGCTCATCGCCGCGGCTGGTGCGGGTGGGGACATCAAGATATGGGACGCTCGACTGGCTCGAAACGCCGCTCCTCCCATGGTGATGTACGCGCACGGTGCTCGAGAGATTCTCGACTTGTCCTTCTCGTCGAACGGTCGCACCGTCGTCGCGGCGGCGGGTAAGGATTTGCGCGTCTTCGACGTTCGCATGAGCGGGCGCTCGGTGCGCTTACAACCGCCAGGCGATCGCGCGCCGAGTTGGACAACCGTCAATCACGACGCATCCACGAGCGAAATCATCGCCACGTGCACCGACGGTGACATTCACGTCTGGTCCGCCGACGCCCCACACGCGCACGCCAGAACCTTGCGCCGCGCGTGCGCGCCCGACTCCGCCGCCGTCACCGTCACCCCCGGCGCCGTGCTCTGCGCCTCCGGCGTCCACACCAGCGCCATCGACGTCCTCCACCACGCATCTGGCGACGTCATCGCTCGCTGGCGTTCTGCAGACACCCTCGTCGCGCCCGCGTGCGTCGCCGCCAGCGCCGTCGGCGCCCGCGACCACCCGTACGGCGTCGGCTCTCTCGCCCTCGGCGCCCTCGACGGTACCGTGCTCGTCTTTGCCTAGGCATGTACATCACTGACACCCAGTCGCACGTCCCGCGTCCTCTCTTCACTCTCTCACGTCTCGCGCCCCTTCGTTCCCGTAGGCGCAAACAGTGTAGCGACGTAAAAAAAGCACTCGAGAGTGCGAAAATAGATCCAACTCGCGCGCGACATTGGTGCGAGGCGTCCCGCGCGACATCATCCCCCATCGATCACAGCACTGCGCACGCGAACGGGCGTCCATCGTTCGCGCATCCGCGCGCCCGCATGACGCACGGCGAGCGAACGCGCGCGAACGATGACCCAGTGTGGTCCGTCGAGCTCGCGTGCGAGCGAGAGGAGGATTTCGACAACTTCTTGTCGAGGTTGGATTGCCGGACGACGATGGATTTCATGTATGATTATTGGACCGCAGAGCTCGCGGAGCGTCGAGAGGAGACGGTGACGCTCGAACCGATCGCGACGTCGAGCGTCGCCGCGCGCGCGCGCGAGTCGACGATGAAGGTGAGGAAGGTGAAAAGGCACCGCGCGCCGCCGACGACGACGCCGCGCGCGCCCCGCGGTCGCGTCAAGGGGTTTCACACCGTCATGCTCGAGATCAGAGAGACCTTGATCGCCCCGGCGTTGGCAACGCTCGAGACGTTCCAATCGCAGGGTTTATTCACCGACGACTCGTCGAGACGGAGAACGAGAGACTGCCGACCGCCGACCGCCGAGCCGCCGCCGACCGCCGACCGCCGTCTCCGCGTCTCCGAACGCTCGCCCGCTCGCCCGCGAGACGACGCACGAACGACATAGCATACGTACGTAGTTTCATCCATCCACACACACCCGAGACGTCCGTCACGCGCGCGACCTCGCTCGACGCGCGCGTCCGCGCCGGTTCCGCGCCGCCCGAGCCAGCCCGAGTCACAGGAGGGCTAGTACGAGGCGATCGCGACCGCCTCGCCCGAAACCGCCGAGGATGGGCCAGTTCCCTTGAGTCATGAACGGTCACTAAAACCTCACTCTTTATGGTGTGAACGAGTCAAAATCCAGGATGGGCGATTTCGGGGACGATTCGCGATCTGATCTCGCGCGCGACCTATGACTGAGGACGACGCGTGGCAAAAGATGATGCGATCGAGCAAAAATTCACTGTTTACGGAACCAAGAGCCGTGTATGAACGCCTGAACGCTCTAAGTGTGCGTTGGACGTCTTGAACCGCCATCCGAGCGCGTTAAGTCGACGCGTTATTGTTTCGGTGTTAGCTCGAACGCGTGCATAATATCTTTTTGCCCCGTCGCGTGTGTGAGTAAATAGTGTACACGAACGACGTGTTCTCGTAAAGGTCTATGGTTCGTGTGTCCCTCGAGGCATCTCCGCGACCGGTCGTGACTCACCCACGACCCCCTTCCTCGTGCACTCGGGGCGCGTCGAGGCGTCCCATTGTCGGTCGAGACAGCGCATATAGACGGTTTCGTCTTTGTGTACGTCATATATTGTCGTATAGTGATGGTTTTTGTTCTAGTACGGCGTCGACTCGTTGGAGGACGCCGCGATGGATGGACGGCTGGATGGATGGATGGCGCGGCGCGCGCGCGGGAGTGCGCGGTGCGTCGAGACGCGCGATGAGTCTCGCGTTCGATGAGTTCGGGCGACCGTTCATCATCATCAAGGTGCGGGCGAGACGGGCGTCGAGACGGGGGAGAGGAAGAGAGGGAGCGCGAGAGAGATGACCACGGACGACGGCGCGAGATCCGTGAAGAGTCCCGACCCGCGATCGATGACTGACGACGACGACGCGTGCGCTCTGGGTGGACGCGAACGAATGCGCGCAGGAACAAGGGAATAAGTCTCGCGTTCGTGGAATCGAGGCGCAGCGCGCGAACATCGCGGCGGCGAAGAGCGTGGCGAGGACTTTGAGGTCGTCTTTGGGACCCAAGGTGAGCGGCGGCGGCGGCGCGCGCGTTGACTTTTCGCGAACGCGTCGCGTTGACTCGCGAGTCAACGGGTTGGAAGACTGACGGTGACGCTCAAACGCGTGTGTGTGTAGGGTATGGATAAGATTTTACAATCTGGGGATGGTGATATCACGATAAGTGCGTGTTCGATGACGGCGAGCGACGCGGCGCGCGAGAGAGGATGACGGCGACGGCGATCGTTTCGCGCGAGAGACTGACGATGAGTGTCGCGCGTAGCGAACGATGGAGCGACCATTTTGGATCAAATGGAAGTCGAGCACGAGATCGGTAAGCTCATGGTCGAACTGTCCAAGTCACAAGATTTTGAAATCGGCGACGGTACCACAGGTGTCGTCGTCTTGGCCGGGTCGCTCTTGGAGCAGGCGGAATCTCTTCTCGATCGCGGCATCCATCCACTGCGAATCGCCGAAGGTTACGAGATGGCGGCCAAGGTGGCGACCAAGGAGCTCGCGAGAATTAGCGAAAAGTTTGATTTTGACGCGCAAAACATCGAGCCTCTGATCCAAACGTGCATGACGACGTTGAGTAGTAAAATTGTGAACCGATGCAAGCGGGAGATGGCTGAGATTTGCGTCAAAGCTGTGATGGCTGTGGCCGACTTAGAACGTAAGGATGTGAACTTAGACTTGATTAAGGTTGAGGGCAAGGTGGGTGGTAAATTAGAGGACACGATCCTGGTCAACGGCATCGTCTTGGACAAGGACATCAGCCACCCGCAGATGAGCAAGGAAATTAAGGATGCGAAGATCGCCATCCTTACGTGCCCGTTTGAGCCGCCGAAACCGAAGACGAAGCACAAGATTGAGATTGACACCGCGGAGAAGTATGAGGAACTTCGTCAGCAAGAGGAAAAGTATTTCAACGACATGGTGAAGCAGTGCAAGGAGAGCGGCGCGACGCTCGTCATTTGTCAGTGGGGTTTCGACGACGAAGCGAATTCCATGCTCATGCAACAAAAGCTTCCCGCCATTCGTTGGGTCGGCGGCGTTGAGCTCGAGCTTTTAGCCATCGCGACGGGTGGACGAATCGTGCCTCGTTTCACGGAATTGACTCCTGAGAAGCTCGGATCCGCCGGTATGGTAAAGGAGGTGGCGTTCGGCACGACCAAGGAACGCATGGTCATCATCGAAGACTGCGCCGCGAGCAAGGCGGTCACGGTTTTCATTCGTGGAGGCAACAAGATGATGGTTGATGAAACCAAGCGCTCTTTGCACGATGCCATTTGCGTCGCTCGCAACTTGGTGCGATCGAACAACATCGTGTACGGCGGCGGTTCCGCGGAAATCGCGTGCGCTATCGCCGTCGAAGAGGAAGCTGACAAGATTGCGAGCGTCGAGCAATACGCTATGCGAGCGTTTGCCGATGCTTTAGACGCCGTGCCGACAGCTTTAGCCGAGAACAGTGGTCTTCCGCCGATTGAAACGGTGGCGGATATCAAGGCGCAGCAGCTCAAGGAGAAGAATCCGGTGCTCGGCGTCGACTGCAAGGAAGTCGGCACGAACGACATGAAGTCTCAGGGCGTCTTCGAGACTTTGATCGGTAAGCAACAGCAAATCTTACTGGCCACGCAAGTCGTCAAGCTCATCCTTAAGATTGACGACGTGATTCTTAGCGGGGAAGCGATGTAATAAGCCACACAACCAACTCTCTGAACTAGCCCACCGCGCACCGTACTCTTCGTCGCTCCTCGCGCGTCGCGTCATCCTCGCGGCGCGCTCGCGAACGTTAGAGTCGGGCCGTGCACGCGCGCGGACCCATGTCGCGCGCGCTCGTCCTCGAAATCGTTGATCACGCGGGCGCGCGACGACTCTTTGCCGAGCTCTCGAGAGCGCATCGTTCGTGTTTCCCCGAGGATGCCCTCGACAACGACGACGCCACCGCGGACGCGTTCTTCGATCGCGTCACGTGGTTACACGAAGAGACGCAGGCGACGTGGTTCTTGCTTCGCGTCGCGGATTCGGAGGGTGTCCTCGGAGAAATCGTCGGTTTCGCGTGCGGATACGCGTACTCGGACAGTTGGTACGGAGCGCACCTGGGCGTCGTGCCCTCTCATCGACGACGCGGACTCGGTTCGTACCTCATGAGGGTCGTGCAAGCGCGAGCGGCTCGAGCGGGTGTGCTGAGGATACAGGCGAGCGTGGATGTTGATCCTAAAGTTGGACGGGGACGACTGTTGCGGTATTATGAGCGACACGGCGCCTCCGTCGTGAGAACGGGGATGGGGAGCACGGGATCCGTTTCTGGGAACGTGATTAGAATAGAGAGAGTTTTCACACCGGCGATCGCTGCCGAGGAGCTAGAGGCATCTGAGCGCCACGTTTTTGTGGGAAAGACTCGTAGAAACGTTCGCATCTCGTTGGCCCTCTGCTTGGGCGCAGTGTGGGTGGTTGTTCAAAATATTAGACGGAATTAGATTACATCTATAGAATTACGTTGTAGTGTACATTATCCGAGCATGTATTGATTCGCTACAGTTCTGTTATTTTCCAATTCTCCGGAATCGCGAATTCCGGCTGTCCGCCGTGTTCCTCCGGTTTAGCCGCGTCAACCGTCGCGTTTGGCGTCTCTCGCCTCACAACTCTCGGTTTCCCTGTTTCTCTGTTCAGCTCGACTCCGAGCCCTCTGGACAAAAGATCTTCGCTCTCTTCTATTGCCTGAGGTTGCAGTTCAACAATTTTATTTCGCGCCAAATCGCTCGCCTGCGTCATGTTACGCACAGCCCAGAGCGCCCACTCCCTGAGATACGGCTCGTCATCTTCGCCTCGTGTGTGATTCAAAACAATCGGAAGGCCGCCCAAGTTTGCCACGTCGTCGCACACTCTCGCGCGATTGAACGCCGCATTACCGATGATGGCGATGAGATCGACACGATAGCCAGACCAAGGAACTTTGCTAGGATACACACGTTCGCTTTTCAACTCTTCTGGCACGTACGCTTCCAGTCGAGGCGCCGCGGCGGGTCCCGTCGCCTTGCTCGTCTGACCAATACCTTCCGGTGGAGGTAACGCGGCGAGAAGAGACAAAACTAAACGCACGAGACCCATTGCCGCTAAGCATGCGATCGTGTCGCCAACATGGGGCTTGACTTCTCGTTCGCTTATCTGCCGCAAAATGCTCACGCACTCCATCAAGAGCGACAACGCAACGTTCCTTTCGTTGTCATCTTTGGTCAGCGCAAAGCGTGTAGCGACCACGGAGGTGGTGTCTAAGACGAACGCTAGCACACCCTCAGGTAAGAGAAGAGGCGGCTGCTCTCCCTCACGAATCTCTGAGTGGTGAACGTCAACGTACGAGGTCGCCTCCTTGTCACTCATCAGAGTTGCGATAAAGTGTAACAAAGTCGCTTGCTCGGAAACATATTCAAATTCTGGAATCTTTCGCGCGTGAGAATCAGACTCCAACTCATTGATGCGGGAGTCATCCTCTGCAAGTGCCACAAGGCGGGCGCGAAGCATGGCTTCCTTTAAAGCGGAAATCTCCGCCCCGTTGGGAGACAAACCTCTAAACAACTTTGGTAAACCATCACTCTTGCAACACAAGGTACAAATCAAATTCATCAAGTGGACGCCTCCGCCGACACCGTCTGGTTGATCCATCTCTGATGACGCGCGCAGAAGAGAGAGCCAAAACGTTTGCACAGAGTCGACAACTCGAGGCGCGCAAGACTCGTCGTCCTTCACGCACGCGTCTACAAAAATACACAACAATCCATGTGTTTTCGCGGCGCTCTTACCCCGTAACCGCGACACTGCATCCAACGCATCCGCGATGTCCGAGGCTTTCCACGCCGCGCGCAAGCATTCGGGGTCATCCATTCCGGCGTTGACGAGGGTCTGAAGAGAAAACATGACGCTTTTCATCCTTCCCTCCTCCTCGTCCGACGCTTCGCCCCGCGACATCGCCGCGTCTCGCATCAGACGCACCAAAACACCGCATCCATCGTTTTCCCTCAGCGCTCGCGTCGCCTCGACGTTTCCAGCGCACGCATTTCTGACCTCTCGTGCGTCAGCCGCCGCCCTAGCAAATTCACCGTCTTCCGGCCCCCTCTCCTCGAGCCTTCGCAGCGCGTCAACAACGATCCGCATTCTTCGTTCGACCCAGCCCCTGGCAACAACACAATAACGACCACCCTCTCACCAACGCACCGATGCCCCCACTGCAGTAGTCTCCCTTACCGTGCGACTGCGAGCCCAAATTCCTTGGCTTTGGTGCCGTGAACTCCAACTCTTCGTCGACGCTCGCGAACCCGCTCGCGCTCGTGCTCGCGCTCAAAACGGGCGTACCCGTCGGTAAGACCTCGTCGGCGATTTCCTCTCGCGGTTTCGCTCCGCGCTCCGTCCCACTCATGCGGCGGTCGAGGCTCGAAGTGACGAACGAGAAGGCGGCAAAGGCGCGCGCGCAGATCCGACCGGAGACATGAGCGGCGCCTTCAAGGTTGGGAAATGTCCAAATCAGGTGCGTGCGAGGCGACGACGACGTCGATGCTATGGCGCTGGATCGTCTCGCGTCGATGGACGACGCGCGCGTCGCTCGCGAGCGGCGTGCGTCGGCTCGACACGTGGGCTCGAGAATTGTGATGACATGGTGAATCTCGGACTGACGATGGGACCGCGACGACGATAGGATCTCGCGCTGACGAACTTTGCGTTCGTGAGCGAAGTCGACGCGAACGCGTGCTTGCCGTACGTAGAGATCGGAGAGTTCGTGTTCGCGGTGCAACCGCACGGGGAAGTCGCCCCGGGCTCGGTGGGTCTCAACACTGTGCAGCGAAAGATTCTTCGAGTGAGCGTGGGAGACGTCGTCAAATGGAGCCGTTACGAACCTCCGAGTCGTGAATTCGATTGCGCCGGGATGACCATCGAGTTGGAGTGTAACAAACCGGCGACGGCGGCGGCGCTGGTGCAGACGAATCAACACAGGCAAGTGCACGCGGATGAGTTTACGACTGTTTTGCGGAGGACTTTTAGCTCGCAGGTGTTTTCAATCGGACAAAAAGCGCCCGTTGACTACGCCGGAGAGACGTATTTGATCACCATCAATCACATCGTCGTCGAAGGCGCCAGGGAAGGCGTGCAGAGTTTGAGAGGCATGTTCACGCCGGCGACGACGGTGGTGTACGAGGCGACGTCGAATAGCGGCATCAAAGTTCAAGGACAGAAGGCTGCGGTGATGAACACGGGGTTGTTCAAGAATAAGGATTTCAGTTTCTCCAAGCTCGGGATCGGTGGCTTGGATAGGCAGTTCGAGGATATTTTTAGACGGGCGTTTTCTTCGCGAGTTTTCCCCCAAAGCGTCGTGGAGAGACTCGGAATCAAACACGTCAAGGGTATGTTGCTTCACGGTCCGCCGGGTACGGGTAAGACTTTGATCGCGAGGCAGATCGGTAAGATGTTGAACGGCAAGGAGCCCGTGATTGTGAACGGTCCGGAAGTCATGTCCAAGTATGTGGGCCAATCCGAGGAGAACATCCGTAACTTGTTCGTAGACGCGGAGACGGAGTACAAGGCTCGCGGAGACGATAGCGATTTGCACATCTTCATCTTCGATGAGATAGATGCGTTGTGTAAATCCAGAGGGAGTGTTACTAGTGGTACGGGCGTGCACGACTCCATCGTGAATCAGCTTCTCACGAAAATCGATGGCGTCGATGCGCTGAACAATATTTTGCTCATTGGTATGACGAATAGAAAGGACATGTTGGACGAGGCCATGTTGCGTCCAGGACGTTTAGAAGTTCACATAGAAATCGGTTTGCCGGACGAGAAGGGTCGCATACAAATCTTGAACATTCACTCGAATCGCATGAGTGAGAACGAGTTTCTTGGTGCAGATGTAGACCTGGCGGAGCTCGCGAGACGCACCGGCAACTTTAGCGGGGCGGAAATCGAAGGTCTCGTAAAGTCCGCGGTATCCTTTGCGTTGATGCGACAGGTGGATATGAATGATATCGGCGCGCCCATCGATGAAGAGAATATCAAAGTGACCATGGCAGATTTCGAAAAGGCGTTGCTCGAGGTCAAGCCGGCGTTCGGCGCGTCGACGACGTTATTCGAACGGTGCATGTTGAACGGTATGTATTCCCACGGCGAAACGCACGAGAAACTTGTGTCGACGATGGAATCGCTCATCGAGCAAGTTCGCGTGTCCGAGAAGACGCCGATGCTCACGTGCTTACTCGAAGGCGGCGCGGGAACTGGAAAGACGGCGCTCTCGGCTGCGCTCGCGATCAAGTCTCAGTTTCCGTTTACGAAACTCTTCTCGCCAGATACGTTTGTAGGCGCGCCCGAGGCGAAGAAATGCGCAGATTTGGCCAAGTTATTCGACGACGCCTACAAATCTCCGGTGTCTTTGATCGTGTTGGACGACATCGAACGTCTTCTCGAGTACGTCGACGTGGGACCGCGTTTCAGCAACGTCATCCTCCAGGCGCTTCTGGTGTTGCTCAAGCGACAGCCTCCTCCCGGACGCAAACTCTTCGTCATCGGGACCACGTCGTTTTCGCAGGACATCTTGAAACGAATGGGACTCGACAGCGCATTCAACGTGTGTTTACACGTTCCGGCGTTGAACCCGGACGAAACCACCTCCGTGCTCACCCAACTGAACGCCTTTGCGCCCGACGTCCTCCCTCGCGCCTACCAGGCCCTCGAGGCGTTCGCGGGTTCGCAGATCCCCATCAAACGATTATTCATGCTCTTAGAGATGGCGCGTCACGGTCAAACCGACCACGACGATTCCATGGACGTCGGATCCTCCGGTCCCGTGAGCCTCGATCGATGGGTCGAGTGTCTCAGAGATCTCAGCGCGTGAGTCGACGAGCGCGAGGCGCGCGACGCGAGCGCGCGACGCGTTCCATCGTACGATATCAATCTAAAATTCGCAGTATAACATGACAAACACAAAAGAATCTCTCCACGCGCGCATTCTCATCGCATCCACGCGTCCACGCATCCTCACGCGCGCGTCCACCGTCCACCCTCGCCCGCCTTCGAGCCTCACCCACCCCTCGATCGCCCGCCCGCATCCACCGCGCCCGCGCCCGCGCACTTTCGCGCACCGCCACCGCGCGCGCGCTCACTTCCCGAAGATGCCCGTGAATCCATTGACGACGACACCGTAACACAATCCACCGACCACCGCACCGACGCGCGCGAACGCCGCGAGCGAGCTCTTCCCCGAGTACGGTCCCGCGCTCATCCTCGCCGACCGACGGACGCCGTGTGACGGACGACGGAGGCGCGCGGGGTGCGTCGCGGCTGGACAAAAAAAGGGACTCGAGACGAGTCGTGACTCCGCAAAAAGGACATTCGTTCAAAACGCTGGATGATGAAACGAGGTGATGAAACGAGGCGAGAACGCGAACTCGGAGAAAGCGATTTAGCGGGCGCCGAGCACGCACCCACTGTGACCTGTACGTTCCGAAACGAGACACGTAGTATAAAACGCCAATCATAAACCTCCAACAGTCCCTCTCGTCCGTGGCCGTTCGAAATTCAAGTTGAAAATTCGCGGCGACGACAGACGACGGACGTTCGCGCCGCGAGACGACGAGGATGACGACGACGGTGGCGGTGACGCGCGCGGTGGTGGTGCGAGGCGGTGCGGTGCGCGCGCGGGCGGGCGCAACGCGCGGTTTGGGATGGATGACGACGACGACGACGACGACGACGACGACGATGCGAACGACCGCGATGACGAAGCCGATGGGTGGTGACGCGCGCGCGCGCGGTCGGCGGGCGGGCGCGCGCGAGGGAACGAATGCAACGAGCGGTGATGCCGGACGATCGGTCGCGTTCGTCGGTGGACGACGAGGGTCGGCGTGGATGGCGACGGTAGGCGCGGCGCGCGGCGCGGGGAGACGCGGCGAACGCGGGGCGACGGCGACGACGAGAGGCGGCGGTGACGGAGGGATCGGCGGTGGAGCGAGCGGCGGTGGCGGTGGTGGAGGCGGTGGTGGTGGTGACGGTGGTCAGTCTTCGGGCGGGAACGGGCGCGTTCGCGCGCTGTGGGCGGCGTACCTGAACGCGCTCGAGAAGAACCCGTTGGCGACGAAGTGCGCGACTTCCGGCGTGCTCAACGCGCTCGGCGACTTGTTCGCGCAGTTTGCGTTCGACGATGCCGCTAAGAATGGCATTGACTGGAGACGCGCCGGTATTTTCACCTTCCTCGGTGGATTTTTGGTCGGCCCGACGTTGCACTTTTGGTACAGCACGCTCGGGAGAATCGTCACCGCGCAGGGGAGCGCCAAGGCGTTCATCAGTCTCGTTCTCGACCAAGGCGTGTTCGCGCCGGCGTTCCTGTGCGTCTTCTTATCTTCTCTCTTCACCATCGAGGGTAAAGCGCACGAGATCGTTCCCAAGTTGAAGCAAGACTTTGCGAGCACCGTATCGGCGAACTGGAACATTTGGATTCCGTTCCAGTACTTGAACTTTCGTTTCGTTCCTTTGAACTTGCAAGTGGCTGCGGCGAACGTCGTGGCGCTCTTGTGGAACACGTACCTTTCGTGGGCGTCTCACAAGGAAGTGGTCGCGGTCCAAGAGTCTGGTGGCAAAAAGAAGCGTTAAGAAATCATCATCCATGGAGATGTATTTACAACAGCAGCGTGAAACGTCGTTTAATTTAAATCGTCGCCCCGGAACACGACGAACCCGAGCCCGCCGTGCATCCGAAGCAATGGTTATCCGCGACGATGTGTTCTCCCACTAAATCATCGCACGATTCTAAATCAAATATCGTCTTCTTCGTCCCGCGCACTGGCATGTCGAGTTGTTGATTGAAATCGCAGTCGTAGAGTTTCCCATCCCACGAGACGCTGATGAGGTCTCGGCACATCACCCCGACGGAGGCTGCGACGTTGAAGTTTTCGACGAGCAAGCTCATATACTCGCTCATCTTCCCTTCGCGATGTAAATAGTCTGCGAATCGTTTGATCGGCATGTTTGTGAGCGTGAATAATCGCGAAAATTCCACGCCCCACGTGTCTCTGAGTTCGCTCCGGTACGCCACCTCGAGAGTTTCCTGAGACGGCGGGAGGAAGGCTCCACCCGGATTGTACATCAAATCGAGCTCTAAACCAGTGCCTTCGACGCCGTATCCGACCGCGTTGAGGTCTTTCAAGGCGGCGATGGACCTTTCAAACACCCCCTTGCCTCGCTGCGCATCCGTGTTCGCTTCGCTGTAGCACGGAAGTGACGCTACCACCTTGACTTGATTATCCGCGAGAAACTTCGGCAAGTCCTCCTGCCCTTCCTCGTAGAGAACCGTCAAGTTACACCTATCGATCACGTCCACTCCTAATTTTCTAGCCTCGGTAACCAGGTATCTAAACTGCGCGTGTAACTCAGGCGCGCCTCCGGTGAGGTCCAACGTCTTCACGCCCGGTGAATTTTTCAGCACACGAACGATCGCCTCCGCGGTTTTCGCGTTCATGACTTCCGTCGTTCTCAACGGCGACGATTCGACGTGACAGTGAGAGCAAGCCTGGTTACAGAACAGACCGATATTCACCTGTAAAATGGTGGTCGGCTCTCTCTTCAACTCCTTGCCACCCTTCGAGTCCAAGTACGCTTCGAAGGACGGAACGCCGAGGTTATTCAGCGCGCGACGGCGGCGCGTGCGCTCTTCTTTCGTCAAAGCTTGCTGTCCGAGCTCGTTTAAACGACGCTGCGCCGTCTGAAACTCCTCATCCGTCTCCATCAGTTCGAGGGTCTCAGAAATCAAGCTTCCGTAACGAGCGTCCGAATCGCGCGCGATCGTCGCGCGACGCGCCGAACGAACGCGATCGCATCGTAAGGATCGTTGCGACGCGCACTCGAGCGCGTTGGACGCGATGCCTCGCATCGTCGCGGGACGGTGTGACGCGAATATTCGACGACGGCGTCTTTTCATCACAAACTAGTACGGGCTACTCGTCGTCGGGAACGCTAACTTCGGAGGAGAACACGTCGTTCGGCACGGTCGTCACGCGAGGACCGTCCTGAAGATCGAACTTTGTCTCTAATGATTTCTTGACCGGTGTCTGTCGCTGTTTGATGATGGCGATCTCCGATTTGATTTCGTCGAGACGCTGCGCGGACGACGGAAGCGGTCTCTTGGAGACAAACACCGCGCCGGATCCGAGATCGGTGACGCGAGACCAGCTCGCGCGAGTCTGAGATGGTGGCGGTGATGATGGACTTCCACGGATGACTCTGTGCAAATCTAGAGTCGCACCGAGTTGCGTGCGCCAGGCTTCTTTACCATCCGTCGCGGAGCTCGAGGACGGGGTGGTTGGAAATTTGCCTCTCAAATCGTGCTTCTCGATGCGAAGGCGCTGGACCTCGAGATTCGCTTCGCGCTGCGATTGAATGGAACGGATCACAGTCGCTTCGGCGTCGGCCGTAAAGTCTTTGATGGTTTGTTTCGCCGCCTCCATGTGCTCGATCTGTCTCTCGAGGGCCATGCGTTGTCGACGCTCCTCGTGAAGCTCGTACTCGAGTTCTTGCTTCGCCATCTGTGTGTTGTGCGCGAGAGTCGCTTGTTTTTGTGCCTCGATGGCGGCATCTCGGGCCAATGCGGTTTGTTTCGATACTTTAGCCGCGTGCTCTTGGACTTGTTCGGCGCATTCGAAGCGAATCTCCTCCTTCTCGCGCAGCGCCGTTCGCTCGGCGTCGCCCAGTCTACCGACTAGGCGCTCCACCTCGCCGCTGAGTCGCTTGATGTCTTTTTCGAAAACTTTAACGCGGTTCACAGCGTCGTTGCGCTCTTGCACCGCGATCGCGAGCTCTTTCGAATTCGTGCTCTCGCGCAAGGTTGCACCGTCCATCATCTGCTCCAGCTCTGCCAGACGCGACTCGTTGTCCAAGTGCTCCTCCGTCTTCTTGAGCAGTTCCTCCGTGAGCCGAACGTTTTCTTCCCTCGCTGCGCGTAAATGCGCGAGCGTCACCTTCAAGTGCTCATCCGTTGTCGCTCTGGCGGAATTCGTGATCGCAATCTCACGCTTGAGCTCGATATTTTCATCGTAAATCTCCGGCGCAGAAACTTGTCCGCTCTCCAGCGCCGCGACCTCGTTCTTCGCGTGAGCCACCATGATCTCCGAAGCTTCGGCCCTTCGAAGGGCTCGATCGCGCTCTTCGCGAGTTTCCTTTAAATCCTTTCTCAACGCTTCGTTCTCTTTCCCTAAAACCTCTTCTAAGGACCGATAACGCTCAATCTTTCCTCGCTGTTCCTCCGCATCCGCTCGCAACTGCGCCACTCGCGCCTCTTGAAATTCTAAATTCTTCGTCAAGTTTCTCACCTTGATCTCGTACGACACCGTGCTGTTATCGAAGTAGTCCTCCCCCTTGGACGTGTTCGCCTTCGCAGCCGCCAGAGCGCCCTCCGCCGCCCTCAGGGCGTCCGAAAGTAAAAGATTTTCCTCTCGCAAGTCCCGCACGAGCTCTGACGACGACCCCGTCGCCCTCGCGGACGCCGATCCCGGCGTCATCGCGCTCGCCGCCGCCACCGCCGATCTCTGACGCAATCCATCGTCTCCGAAATCTAGCGTCGCTCGCACGAGCGCCCGCGCGTCGTCGACGTTCGCGCACACCAATCGAATCACCCTCGACCGCCCATCCATCGCCACCGTCAACACCGCCTCGCGCTCATTCTCCCCCTCGCGCGCGCTCACGACGCTTGACGACGGGAATTTTCCCAACAGCGCGCGCCTCTCCCCGCCGCTCGCCCCGGCGCCGCCGCCGCCGACGGCTTGACGCAAGATCCGGTCGACGCGCACGCCTCGAGCGGACACTTCGACCGCGGTCTCCACCCCCGACGCGCCCTCACTCCCGACGACGCGCGCGTAAAACGTGCGCGATGATACCATCGTCATCCGCGCGCGCCTGCACCGCCGTCCGGCGTCTTGCTCGACGTCGACGTGGCGCGGATTGGAGCGGTCACTAATCCGCACTTTCAGCCGCGTCCGACGTCGCCGCGCGTCGTCGCCGACCGCGTCGACGGGGAGCGTCGACGAGGCGCGCGCGCGAGGCAGAGGAAGCGATGGAGATCGCGTGCGTCGCACGCGTCGCGCCGGCGTGCGCGTCGACGTCGACGCGCGAGCGATTCGCGCACCACCACGTTCGATCCGTTAGCGCGCCGACGACGGCGTCGGGGGCGACGACGTCCGGTGGACGACGCGCGCGGGCGCGGGCGACGGTGGAGAGGTCGACGGTGTTGGCGATGCGTCGATGGAGGTCGCGCGCGGGAGAGGCAGGACCGCGATCGAGCGTCAAGGCGCGCGCGAATTTGGATGACTTTGACGACGCGTCGTCTGACCGAGACCGAGCGTCGGGACGAGCGAAGAGGAGGCAAAAGGTGCGGGACGACGAGGACGACGAGGACGACGCGGCGATGCGAGAGGCGTTTCTGGATGGGGCGGAGATTTTCGCGCTCGGGACGGCGGTGGCGGTGAAGGCGCGGGCGGCGCACGTCGAGCGTAAGACGGCCGTCGCGGCGCGCGCGGCGGGGTATGTGGAGCACGTCCCGCCGAGAGCGGTGACGAGCGTGTGGGGAGATTTACCGCTCTACGTGGCGGTGATCTCAGGAGCGGTGTTGCGGCGAATCGGTCGGTCTAAGGATGAGGTGAGGGAGGCGAGCGCGCGAGGGGCGCCGAGCTCGACGCGCGCTCGACTGGCGGCGCTCGAGCTCTCAAACGACGGCATCGTGGAGCTCACGAGACGCACGGCGAGAGACGTCTCGCGATTGGGCACGCGCGTACGCCTGACGCGCCGCGAGCTCTCTCCGCCCCTGCGAAAAGTGCAAGCCGAGACCAAAGAGAGTGCACAAATATTAGCCGCAGTCGCCGAGCGCATCGAGCTCCTCGAAGCCGAGCTCGCCCAGGGTCAATCCACCATGAGCGGTTTACACACCGTCAGTTCCAAGCAATTCGACGTTCTCTCCAAGGCCATCGCCGAGCTCAAGGCATCGCAGATCGAGCTTCGCGCCGCCGTGCTCGCCTCCGCGTCCGCCGAAGCCGACGCCGTCGAAACCGACGCCGACCTCGCCCCGCCCGTCGAGATTCAATCGCGCGAGTACGAAACCGTGCGAGCGTCTCGCGGTGAAAAAGACGACGACGACGACGACGACGACGACGAACCGATCCGCGCGCGCGTCGACGAACCATCCTCGCCGTTCGCGTGACGCGACGCGCGCCTCCTGTCGACCACCCATACTGTAGTGTCACTCAACCCATCACACATCCGCATCCCAACGACGACTCACGACCCCTCACGACCCCCTCCGCGCCTCTGATCCTCGTCAGCGAGAATCGTCGACGTCGACGCGACACCCCGACGCCGCGCGACGCGACGACGACGACGACGACGACGATGGCGATGGCGATGATGACGACAACGGCGACGAGGTGCGGCGACCGGCGATCGGACGCGCGGACGCGCGCGCGCGCGACGCGGGTAGGACGGTGAGGGACGACCGACGTCACCGCGACCGGGACCGACGGGGACGCGGGATGGACGCACGACGTGTGTGCGTCGCGCGACGGGCGATCGAACGCGAGGACTGACGGTGGAGACGATTCGACGCGCGCAGACTCGAGGGACGAGGACGACGCGTGGTGGCGCGAGGACGAGGGGCGAGAGGCGCGACGACGACGACGCGCGCGGGACCGCCCAAGGTTGATAGGACGACTGGGTTCATAGAGAGCGATAACACCGGTATGGGGAACATCTTCGCCATCGAACCGAAACAGTTGTACACGGAGTCGCCGACGAGCGATAAGTACGCCAAGCAAGGTTTGGGTGGCATCGGCGGCGCCGTCGTGGCGCTCGCCGTGGTCGGCGCGGTGGCCTTCGCGACGACGGGTTTGGCTGGGTTCGAGGAGACGAACAACGAGTTCGCCAACTACAACGGACCGAGCGTGACGAGTCTCGTCGAACAATTCGAATCGTAGACGGTCGTCGTTCCACGCGCGCGCGAGCGAACGCACGAAGAGTCAAAGAGGAGTTTCCCCCAAAAAATTGTAACCGAGAATGACAACATGTTTTGACGCTCGCCCCTTACCTCGACGGTCGACCGCGTCGCGCGAGCGCGCCAAACGTCGATCCTCGAGCGTTTCGTCGCGAATTGATGCTCGCGCGGGCATCACTCGCGCTCCACGCGTCTCGGTTCGTCGCGGACGCCGCTCGCCGTGCGGGCTCGAGAAGAGCCACCTCGAGCATGTCCACCTCTCCCGGCGTCTCCTTCGGGCCCATCTCCATCCCTCCCGAACAAATATTTCTCCAGACGTCGAGCTCTTTCGCTCTGGTCAATCTCAAGCCCGTCGTTCCCGGCCACGTGCTCGTGTGCCCGCGTCGAGTGGCTCAAAAGTTTACCGATCTCACCGACGCCGAGATTGCCGACCTGTGGCAAACCGTCGCCATCGTTCAACGCGCGCTCGAACGCGCGCACGCGACGACATCATCGACGTTAGCGATACAGGACGGTCCGTTGGCCGGTCAGACGGTGCCGCACGTGCACGTGCACGTGCTCCCGAGACGAGAGGGAGACTTCTCTCGGAACGATGACGTGTACGACGCGCTCGAGGGGCGCGAGGCTTTGGACGACGACAGGCGACCGCGAAGCATGGAGGAGATGACCGAGGAGGCGAACGCGTTGCGAGTGTTATGTAACTTAGCGTAGACTGTAATCCTAAACGCCCCCGCCGGCGCGGCGGTAACCGACCACCTGGCGACAAACCGAACGCGAGCTCGCGCCCATCGGCACACCGCGACGCCGTCTCGTCGTCCGTGGCGCGCGCGTGCGACGCGCGAAACATGTTGGAATTCATCGAGCGCGTCAAGGACGCGCTGCACGTCGGGTACGACGCGTCGAAGACGAAGACGGTTCTCCGGTTGGCGCTCGGTCGGTTGAAATTGACTCGAAACAAACGCGTCGCTCGGCGTCAATCGCTCGAACGAGAGGTTGGAGAACTCCTGCGCGAGGGGAACAAGCGAGATGCCGCGCGCGTGCGATGCGAGGCGGTGTGCTGGGAGGACGCGAGGTTGAACGCGTACGAGATCTTGGAGCTCAGTCTCGAGACGTTGCTCACGCGGTTACCCGTGGTGAGCTCGACGAAGGGGGTCCCGGATGAGCTTCGAGAGGTGATAGCGACGCTCATCTTCGCCAGCAAGTATTGTACGATAGATTTACCAGAATTGGAAAAGTTGAAGAGACAGCTCGGTCGCAAGTATGGGAAAGGATACGTCGCGGCGTGCGAAGGCGAGGGCACGGGGAAGGCGTGCGGCGTCAACTCGGCGATCGCAGAGTACCTTAAGGTGAAGGTTGTCGATCAAGAGACCGTGCGAATGCGCTTAGAGTCGATCGCGTTGGAGAATGACATCGCGGTCGGCGTACCGGAGATGCCAGAGACGATTGAACAGGAGGAGTTACTCGTACCGGCGGCGGAGTCGGCGAGCGCAGAATCGACGGCGTTCACCACCGCCGCGGAGGCGGCGGCAGCGGCTGAAGCGGCCGCGAGACGAGCGCAAGAAGCGTCTGATGCGGCTGCGATTCTCGCGGGCGTCCCATCGCACTCATCGATCGAGGACGTGACGAAAGATTTGAGCGACGCCGACATCGATGCTGTCGTCGAAGAAGTCTTGGTCATGCCAGACCTCGTCGCCGACGACGCCGTGGAGCCCGAAGTTCTCGGTCCGCCTCCGGGTCTGGGCGCGCAGATCACGGTCGAGAACAACGAAGATCGAGACGGCGAGTCGACTACCGAGCCTAGCCTTCCGGACGCCCCGGAGCCGGAGGAGGCGAAACCGAAACCGCCCGCCGAGGAAAAACCAACGCCCGCCGAGGAAAAACCAACGCCCGTCATCGAGACGAAACCGCCCGTCGAGGATGATCTCGCCAAGCGCTTCGCGGCGCTCAAGAGAACGCTCTAGCGCGCGTCTACTTCAATCTGTAACCATACCGTTAGATTCTCAACCAAACACACACACACCAGTTGCGCTTTTTCTCGCCTCGGCGCGTCGAGATTTCAATCACATCGGACGCGAGAGCCGACATTCCGCCCCACGCCGTGGCGCGCGCGTCGGTTCATCGATAGACATGGCTCTTCGCCGCGCGGCGCGCGCGACGGCGGGTCTCACGGCCACCGCGGCGGCGACCGCATTGGCGTTCCAAGGCTTTACGAATGCGAGTGACGTCGAACTTCCAAAAGATCCCTGGAGCGAGTCGTCCACGCCGCTACCGTCGCGAGACGCCACGGTGCGAGCGCTCCGGCGCGCGAGCGATCGTTTCGACGTTCTCATCATCGGCGGCGGCGCCACGGGCGCCGGATGCGCCGTGGATGCCGCGACGAGAGGTTTGAGCGTGGCGCTGGTGGAGGGTGAAGATTTTGGCGCCGGCACGAGCGGTCGAAGCACCAAGCTCGTACACGGAGGCGTGCGATATCTGGAAAAGGCGGTGTTTCAACTCGATCCGGGACAGCTTAAACTCGTGTTCGAAGCGTTACAGGAGAGAAAGACGCTGCTGAACAACGCGCCGCACTTGACGCGAGCGCTTCCCATCGCGACTCCGTGTTATCAGTGGTGGGAGGTGCCGTATTATTGGGCGGGAATGAAGGCGTACGATTTGGTCGCCGGGACGCAAGGACTCACGATGTCGCGATTCACGCGAGCGGGGACGATCGCGGAGTTATTTCCGCAGCTGGCGCAGACGCGCACGGATATTGGAGAGAAATCCATGAAGGGAGCGATTGTGTACTTCGACGGACAGTTCGACGACGCGAGATTGAACGTAGCTCTCGCGTGCACCGCCGCTCACGCGGGGGCTGCGGTCGTGAATCACACGAGAGTGGTCAAGTTTTACAAGGAAGGCGAACGCGTTGTGGGCGTCAGGGCTCGTGATATGCTCACGGGAGGCGAGTACGATATTTATGCGAAAGCCGTCATCAACTCGAGCGGACCGTTTACGGATGAGCTACGAAGATTATCCAACGAGGAGGCAGAGGAGATCATGATGCCCTCGGCTGGAGTGCACTTGACGCTTCCGGCGTATTATTGTCCCAATGATCTCGGTCTCATCATTCCGAAGACCAAGGATGGTCGCGTCGTGTTCATGCTGCCGTGGCTGGGTGCGTGCATCGCCGGCACCACAGATAGCAAGTGTGACGTGACGATGACGCCATCTCCCACGAGAGATGAAGTAGATTTCATTCTGGAGTCGATTGCGCCTTACTTGAAGGTTGACGCGCGTCGTTCGGACATACTGAGCGCGTGGAGCGGTATTCGTCCTCTCGCGGCCGACCCCGGCGCGAAGAATACAGAAAACGTGTCCAGAGACCACGTCATCGCGGTCGAAAAAGACGGAATGGTGACAGTGACGGGTGGTAAATGGACGACGTATAGGCGCATGGCGGAAGAAGCCGTCGATAAAGCTATCCAGACTGCCGGCCTAGAGGAAGACGCTGGCAAGTGTAGGACGCACACGATGGGCGTCGTCGGCGCGCATGGCTACACCAACGATTTGTTCGTCAAAGTTGCACAGAGGGGTGGAAGCGGCTTTGGTGGCCCTCCTGATGAGACCGTTGCTAAACATCTAGCTCATTCATACGGAGACAGGGCTCTCGTCGTCGCCGATTTGGCTGCTTACTCCCATCTGTCAAAGCGTCTCGTTCCGAATCATCCCGTGATTGAAGCCGAAGTCGTGTACGCTGCACGAGCGGAGTACTGTCAGACAGCCACTGATTTCCTCGCTCGACGTACTCGACTTGCATTCTTGGACGTTGACGCCGCGGAGAAGGCGTTGCCTCGCGTAGTGGCCCTCTTGGGCGCAGAGCTGAAGTGGGGCTACATGCGACGACGAAGAGAATTGGCGCAAGCAAAGGCTTTTCTTTCAACATTCAAAGCAACTTCGTGACGATTATAGAGGCCAGTGTTTTGCATTCTAGAATACTAGTATAATCAATTACATGTGAGTGCCGTCAAAAACCTCAGCTACCAATTTGTTTGCCTGCTTCTTCAACGACGCCGAGTTGCTGCTCATGATCAAATCGTACAGTTTCATGGAAAGCGTCGCATACTGATCGATCTCCATCTTCATGAGATCAACAGACACTTGTTTCGATTGCGTTTCGACACGAGAGATAGGTGGGTTCTCGGTGGGAAGTGTTGATAGCATCGTAATGCCCTCTGCTGCCTTTTCATTGCCGCACTCAAGACTAGCGTGGAATGCGTCCAACGCATGGTGCAGGTCTCCGTTTATAATATCAGCGTAACCGAGAGCCAGAAACGCGCTCATTATACCTCCTCTCACCGCTTTTTCGTAGTACGCTGTCGCTTCTTGGAAGTTGCGCGATACACCGACACCCTCTTCATAGCACACGGCGAGGTTATTCATCGCCGCTGCGTTGCCCTTTTCCGCGGCAGCGATAAAGTACTGAGCGGCTTTTTCTCGATCGGCGCCAATACCTAGTTCTAAGTACTCGAGTGATCCTAAATTGTTGTGACATATCGCACATCCCTCTTTCACGCCTTCTTTGTACCATCCTCGTGCCTGCTCGTAATCACTTTTGACGCCTATGCCAAGCTCGTAAATCCTACCAATACTCGAGTAAGCCGGAATATATCGCTCTTTTGCGGCCAAAACGTAGCACCTAAGCGCTTCTTTTGCCTTCTCTTCGCTCATTTCCTCATCGTACTGCAACTCGTAGGATTGCGACTCTAACATCTTCCCCTGCAAAAACAACTCGTGCGCCTCGCTCGCCGGCCCAAGAGGTAACTGCGGTAACACAATCTCCTTCCTTTGCATTTTCGTGCTCTCCTTGCGCCTCTCCATCGAACTCACGGGCTTGGACGTCAGGGCAGACGTACACATGCCGTTCGTGCATCGCACGACTCGGATGATGGACCCGACGTCGATGTCTTGACACACGTAACACTCCCCTCTCGCGTTTTCTATCAACTCCACCCCTCCGTTGAGCCCGATCCGTTGCCACCGGAAAATGGAGTCTTTTTTCGATTTATTTCTTGAAACCGCCTCTATGCACTCACCCGCTCGGACCAATCCAACCAAACGGATCTCGCTCTCCTCGTCGAGCCTCTCGTCGTCGCTCGCCTCCTCCTCGGGCAATTCCTGCGTCTCGCTGTCCACCTCGCTCGCTGGGACGTATCCGTCCTCTTCTAAGCGCGCTTGGTCGTCGAGATACTGCTTCGTTAGAGCAGCCTTGTGATCCTCTCGCTGTTCGAACGTGCCGACGTAATGACTCGACCTCTGTCGGCCGCTCGGACTCGTGGGCGGCGCATCGCTGGGAACGATCGAACGCGGCGTCGGGCTCTGCGGGACACGCGTCGGTACGGCGGCCCGCGATTGACGCGGAGACTCCGGTTCTATGTCTAACGCGTGCGCCATCGCGACTCTGCGATCGCGCGCGGCGCTCTGTCGACGCTGATCTTTTCGCCAATCCGAGCGGCTGACTGCACAAGGCGGCGCACAACCCGCGAAACCGGGCAGAGCGAAGGGCTCGCACGAAGGGCTAGCGCGACGAGTATCGTGGGACGGGAAGCGACATAGTTACTTATACGAACGTGCAGCTCGTTGTTACACGTAAGAATCCCACTAGCTGGGCCACCAAATTCACAACCTCTCTGCCTCCTCATAAACGCCTCGGTGCTGTCGACGCAAATCAAGTCGAAACAACCTTAGTTCATGCGGCGGATGAGCGCGTTGATCTTGTCTTCGCGGTTACCAGCCATACCCCCTTCGACGAAGTGCTTCTTCTTCTCGGTCATACCACCGTTCGGGGCGGAGAGCTTGAACGGCCACAAAAAGTTGGCGCACTCCTTGAAGTGCGGACCGCAGGTGTAAATTTCGTGAATCAAATCTTCGATGCAAATGATACCCTTGTCACCAAGCACCTTCTCGATCACGGCGTTGTCCGTGAGCGGGATGCGCTGCTTGTTCACCTTACCGTAACCACGCTTGTAGATCAGTTCTCTAACGGTCTTCAAGTTCGGGTAACCGAACATGATGTACGGCTCGACCTTGCGGAGCTGGTTGAGCGTCGCCTTGTTGGCGCGGATGAAGATACCGTTGTGAATTTGACGCAAGCGGAGAAGTTGAAGAATCTTCTTCGTCTTCGGGTGGATGTCGTTCAAACCACGCAAGCGCATGACAAAGATGAGCTTGTTCTCGGGCTCGACGTAGAAACCACCCTTCGCGCGCGCCTCGCGCTTGAGGCGGACGAGGTCGGCTTCCTGTGTCGCGTGAAAACAAACAAATGTCGTGGTCAGTCGTGCGTTCGATCGTGCGATGATAATTCCAGATGTGTTTCCCGCGATCCGCCATCGCGGGAACGCGTCGCGCACGCGCGCAACGCGTCGTCATCGCCCCCGCGCGCATCGCCCAGGGAGAACCCTAAAAGCATCCTCCACGCGCGCACTCATCGCATCCGTGTCGCGCGCGCATCGCACACTCACCTGGTCACGGTACTCCTTGACATACTTCTCGGCGCGCTTGAAGATTTCTTCACGCTTCGCCTCGCTCGCCTTCTTCGCGTCGGCAGCGGCGGCCGCCTTTTGCGCCGCCCACTGCTCGTCGCGTTTACGCTTCTTGAGCACGGATTCCGGAACGGTGGAAGGCTGCGCACGCGACGAGAACACCGTCGGTCAGTCCACGCGCACGCACGTTTCGAATCACTCGCGCATCCATCTTCATCCTCGCCCCCTCACCGCACCCTCGACGCCGGCCATCGCGTCTCCACGCGCGCGTCTTCCCGCCGTCGCGCCCATCGTTTAGGGTCTCTCCGTCACCGATCCCACGCGTCCACGGGACCCCGCATCGCGCGCCCGAACGTCGTCGTCGTCGTCGTCGACCACGTCGCGCCGACGACGAACGCACGCGACACAAACGACGGTTTCCCATCCACTCGCGCGCGCGCTCGCGCTCGTCCACGCACCATCGTTGCAAGTCCTCGCGACGACGAAAGAGGTCGAGGCGGTCGCGCGCGCGCGCCCACGACTCGACGCGCGACCGCGCTCGAGGGCACGACTCACGACCCGTCGAATCGTCCACCGTACCCACCGTACGTACATCGCGCGATTTTCCCCGATCATTATTGAGTGGACCCCCACGTGCTCGAGTCACGACCGCTCGAGCACCGGTCACGACCGAACGATCGCGCGACACGCCCTCGGGGGGCGACGGAGTGAGAGCGTCGATCGAGCCAAAATCGCGAATGACGACGGGAACGAATGACGATGACGATGCGCGATTCATTCGTGTGCGAGCTGGACCGCGCGCGCGACGTTAAGTCGGTGCGTGACCGTCGGTGAGGAGTGGTGGTGCGAGCGCGCGCGTGGGAGGCGAGATGTCGGTCGGGGCGTCGGCGAGAAAGCTGGAGACGAACGCGTACGCGGCGATCTTGAAGGCGATGTGCGTCACCGGGTTGACCTGGGAGAGGGAAGAATTCTTGGGACGGTTGCGGTTGGAGCTGAACGTGTCGAACGAGGAACACATGCGGATGAGAGAACAGATGGATTCGGACGAGGGGGTGCAGAAATTGAGACAAGGGTACGCGGAGTACACGGCGGGACAGGAGGCGAAGAGACAGCGCACGGAGGAGCGGGAGGCGTACGCGGCGGCGGCGCCGAGAGCGGCGCCGAGAGCGGCGCCGAGAGCGGCGCCGAAAAGAAAGCCGCAGCATAACACGCAACGTGCGCCGAAGATAACGCCCGCGCAGTTGGCGGCGATGGGAGTGAATGAGTACATCTGTAAAAGGGTGAAGAGATTTTGGCCGAGCGAGGGCGGCTGGTTCGATTGCATCATCACGGATTACAACACGGAGACGAAGCAACACTGCCTGACGTACGATATCAACACGCCCAACGAATCGTATGAGTGGGCGGATATTTCCACGTTCTCCCCGCGCGAGTTCCAGATCCTCGATGGTCGCGTGGATATCCACGAACTTCAGGCGTTTACACAGGGACCAATGGTGGCCTCCGCCGGCGCCTCCGTTCCTTCGCCTGGAGCGCCCGCGGACGCCATCGTGGCGGCCGCGACCAGTGCGCGCGATCCCGCCAACTTCGAAGCTGTGAAGAGCAACTTGACGGCGGAGGAGGAAGCCCTCAAGCAGCAACTCGCTGCGTTGGAGGACTCGAGCGACGACGAAGACTAACGCGTCGGCACAAACAGTTTAGAAATTTAACAATAAATCACAACCCTCCCTCACGTTTTCTTATACCACTCGGCGAGCTTACTCACCGGTACACCGAGCTTGTACGCGGCGACGATGACTTGATTCATGAGCGTCACCTTGAATAACCCCCGCTCATCCCAACGCCTCCCGCTCGTTTTCACCGGAGCTCGAAACAACACCGGAGACCCGCGCCGCCGTAACTTCTCCGCCATGATGTAGTCCTCCATGAACGGTAACTCATCGAAACCACCTACACTATTGAACGTTTGCCTCCGTATGACCAACGCCTGATCACCGTACGGCATTCCGAACAGTCTACACCTCGCGTTCGTTCCAAACTCGATCGCTCGCTTTGTGAGCGCTCTCCCAAACCCTTCACCCTCCTCTTCGCTCATCTTGAACGCGAACGCCCCCCACTCACGCGGTTTTCTAGACGTTTCATCATTCAAATTCCGCTCGATCACGTCGTCGTATCCCTTCGGCAGCGTGCTATCCGCGTGAAGAAACACCAACACGTCGTCGCCGTCTCCGCCTCGGCGCATCGTCGACGTCGCGCCCGCGTTCATCTGCCTCCCCCGTCCCCTCGCGCTCTTCAACACCGTCGCCCCCGACGAACGCGCGACGCGTACCGTGTCGTCTCTGCTTCCACCGTCCACGACGACGACTCTCGCGCGCGCGCTCGCCCTCGCGCTCATCACCGCGTCTCGCACTCGACCTCCCTCATCGAGCGCCGGGATGACGACCGTGAGCGACACCGATCGCCGCGCCGACTCGTTCGACGCGCGAGTCGCGTTCGATGCCGTCGTCGACGGCTCGCCGCCGCCGCCATCGCGCCCCCCGTCGCGCATGCCGCGAAAGCGAACGCGGGACCTCTCGAGGTCAACTCTGGCGCGTCATCGCGCCGATTCGTATGCGTGCATTTTTCGCCACTTTAAGCGATGTCGCGTCGTCCGTCGCGCGCGTCGATCGCGTGCATCGCGCACGCGGTGATGTTTTCTATCGCCCGCGCGAGTGTGGAAGACGTTCGCGCGCGCGCGGTGCGGCTGTACGTCGCCGATGGTGGGACGTGCGCGAGCGGTGGCACCATGTCGGATGAATCGTTGGACGACGCCGTGGGTGGAGAGAGGCGAATCGAGCGATGGAGCGAGCGCGAAGGCGTCGATGCGTGCGAAAGTCACCGCGTGGGTCTGTTTCTCGGGTCGTCGAAGACGGATGTGCGCGCCGAGGAACGAGTGACGGCGTCCGAGGCGGTCGGACTCGCGGAGACGCTCGCGAAGGAGACGACGATTGAATTGTGGTTCAAAAACGAATTACCGGACAATCAGGGAGAGGGTGTGAGCGTGCCTTTTTTCACTGTGCGACATGATGTGTACGGGACCGAATGGATCGCACTTTCGGTGCAGCGAAGCGGGACGGTGCGCGTGTTTGGTAAAGGCGCGGCAGCGCCAACATCGTTTACTGTGAAAGATTTTGGAAAGAACGTGACGAATTTAATCCTCACCGTGGGCGTCGCCACGGTGAAAGTGTATGTCGACTCAGTTCTCGTGCTGGAATTTCCACGAGGGAACTTGTGCCGCATGTTTGATCGAGATGCGAGAGCGAACGTACTTTTAGGCGGATACTCGGACGACGTCGAAGACGCATGGTGGCGAGGATTTTTCTACGTAATCGTCGTGTATCCGTTCACGGTGAACGAAGATATGGCGGAAAGAATTTATGCAGAAGGAATCTCTAAAATATTGCCCGACGCTTCGATTCATCAGAGAGTGGTGGACATAAACGCCTATCCCACGAATGCGGTGTTCGGCGTTCCGACCAATATCGCACCCAACCTTGAGCGACTGGACGTCATGTGTGATGAAGACGAGAGTGTGTGTGACTTGGTCATACATTCACTCGTCAACGTCCGTCAACTTCCGACTTATGGCGCGCTTCACGTGTGTGAAAACGAAGAAATCTATCTCATGCAGGACGAAGAAATTGAGTTGAATGCGTTGTGCTATACAGCCACAAGCGTGCCGAGAGGTGTGAATGAAGAGACGGTACGATTCAATGATAGTACTTTACTTCAAATCAACGATGATGATGAATCACCCTGGTTTCGTGTGAGTATCGACGTCGCGAAGGGTGTGTTGTCGTGCGACGTCCAACTTGTGATAAAGGAAGATGCTACAACCACTACAACTCTCCAGATAATCGATTCCGATATAGGGAACGGAACGATGATGTTTGAGCTTTTGGATATCGTGGATCACGTCTCTCTATTCTTTGAGAACGGTACACATCTGCCAGTTAGAGAGCGAATTGTTGGAAATCCGTGCAATACGCAACCGAAATGCAAGCTTCTCTCAACTGACGATCACATTCACCGAGCGTGTCTTGATATCGTCGTGATCCCTCGTCCTGATTATTTCAATTCTCTCCAATATCCTCCATTTCCTGGTCCAGAATACCCACCTTGGCCGATGAAAGTCGCTAGCATTGCGTTTCGGGGATGGAGCGGCTATCGATGGTCACAGGCGGCGGCGCTCAATATTACGGTCGAAAATGAAGTCGATTCGCCTCAAATTGCAGTGAATCACACTATATTTTATGCTGAATATCTTCGTAGAGCAAAGATCGGTACATTCAGCGTTAATACGAGCGATTTCGACTCGCGCGTGTCGCGCGTGAGTATAGTGTCCGCGAGGGCAAACTTATTCGCCGTCTCCAATCTTACCGCGCTGGCTCTTTGTGAATATCCATTTGTTTCGGGCGATGGATCTGGCAACGCTGAGATCGTGTTCTTTGCTGCACCCAGCGTCGTGGAATCCGTACTCAATAGCTTGGTGTACATTCATCTCAAGCGCGGAGAAACGCAAGACCAAATTCTCATAGAGGTCGACGAGGCGAGCGTCGTCCTCATCGCGTTTCTTCAGCACGATGAGAGCACGGGACGAGTCGAATGAACTTTTATGATTTTATGCAGCTCAAATTGCTCGTGTTTTCGCCCCCTCGCCGCTCTCTCGCACACGACTCGATCAGATTTTTTCTCCCAAGTTGGGCGAGGTACCTGACGGACGATGAGTGACGGACGATGAGTGACGGACAGCCGTCCGCGCCGAGCGCCAGTTCCAGACCCGATGGCGGGCAAAACGCCTCGAAACGAGAAGTCACTCGTGTGTTTCATTCAGGCACTCGTGGGGACGACGGTGGTCATAGAGTGTCGCGACGACGTCGCCATCAGAGGGAACTTGGAGCACTGCGACGATGACATGCACTGCACGTTAACGAACGCCATTTGCGTCACTCCGGAGGGCTATAAGAGTAAGCTCGAGCGAGTCTATGTGCGGTCGCGCATGATACGCTTCGTCCACTTTGCTCCGAGCATCAATCCGTCGGAATTTATGGAGCAGAAGAGGTTAGATTGGTTCAACGCTTCGAGACACTACGCGGAGCAAGCGGCGTTTGGCCCAAGAAATTAGGAGAGTGAATAGAAGTAGTTAGAAGACATTAGAGACTAGTGTGTTGCGCTGTAAAATACAATATTGATTAAGCTTTCGTGTCACTGTACTGCTCCGCTTGCGCCAAGATGTCCTCGAGTCGTTCCCATTCCGCGTAGTAGAGCTCTTGCTTGGCGACTTTGGCATCCTTTTGCGTCTGAATTTCGACCGCTTTTGATACGTCAGCACCCGCATCGAAAAGCTGCGCATCGAAGCCCTCTATTTCTTTATCGAGCACTGCGAGAGCCTTTTCGATCTTGGCGATAATACCTGGTGCGTTGTGCGCCTCGCGCAGGAGCTCGCGCACTCGCTTCTCTTCTACCTTTGCCGCCTTGGCATCCTCTTCACTTCGTTGTTTCATCTGACCCATCTCGGATGTGTTCTCAGACTCATATTTCTTAGTGGTGGCGTCTTGTTCTTTGCTTTTCATGAACTCCCGCAGCTCCGAGTACGAGCCAGACCAGTCGCTGATGCCACCTTCGCCATCAAAGACGAAGATGTGATCCGCGAGATTATTTACAAACTGACGATCGTGGCTCACTATCAACACGCACCCGTCGAAATTAGACAACATATCTTCCAGCGCCTCGATCGTATCCAAATCTAAATCGTTCGTAGGCTCGTCTAAGATCAAGAAGTTTGGGCAGAGAGCCAAGACGGTGAGCATCTGAAGCCTGCGCTGCTCGCCGCCACTCAAAGACTCTATTTTGACAGCCTGCTTGCCATCGGTGAAGTTAAACTTTTCAAGTAAAGAATACACACTGATTTTTTGTCCCGCAAACCCGCCGATGAGGTCTTTCGCTTCTCCTTCGATCTCTTTCACGTAATCCACGACCCTCTGCGTCGGATCTCTAAAATTCACCACTTGACTGTAGTATCCGAAAGAAACCGTTTCGCCGACGGATACCCAACCGGAATCGAGCGGCGTCTCTCCCAGGATGGTCTTGATTAGAGTTGTCTTACCCGCCCCGTTCGGTCCCACCAAGCCAATTTTTTCGCGCTTGTTGAATGCGTAACTAAATCCGTCGAGTATCTTCTTGTCTCCAAAAGAAAGACGGGCTTCATCAAACTCGACGATGACATCACCCATCCTTGACGAAGACACTTCGCCAAGCTCTACGCCCTTTGTTTTCGTTCCCTTGTAGTTGACACGCGAAGTGAGATCCGAAAAACGCTCGATGCGAGCCTTTTCTTTCGTCGATCGAGCCTTTGGTTGTCGACGCATCCACTCTTGCTCCTTCTTAAACATGTTCTTCGCCGCCTGCAACTGCTGTGCCTCCGTGGACCATCGCTCTGCTCGCTGCTCTAAAAAGGTGGCGTATCCGCCACGGTGTCGGTACGAACCTCCTCTGCCGTCGAGTTCTAAAATGTCTGGACAAACATTGTCGATGAACATCCGATCGTGGCTCACCAATAGAACGGTGAGTTTCGGATCTTGTAACTGCTCCTCCAACCACTCCACACCCTCCACCGAAAGATGATTCGTCGGCTCATCGAGAATCAACAAGTCCGGGGTCTCCACGAGCGCCGCCGCCAAGGCTACTCGCTTGCGTTGCCCGCCTGAAAGCTCACCCATCTTATTCTCGATGAAAGAATCGCATCCTAGCTTTTTTAACGCTACTTGCGTCTTCTCTTCCAAGTCCCACGCGCTGAGCGCATCCATATCGGCGATCGCGTCCGACATGGCTGTCTCGTCCAACTCTCCGCGCGCCGCCGCCGCCATCACGGCGTCGTATTTACGCAAAGCCCGCATCACCGGCGTATCCGTCGCGTACACGGCATCGATCACCGTGAGCTCAGGATTAAACACCGGCTCTTGATCCACGAAGCACACGCGTAAGCCCTTTCTTCTCCACACGTCTCCGTCCTCCAGTCCCACCTGCCTTCCGCCCAAAACCTGTAGCAGGGTCGACTTCCCGCTTCCATTCGGTCCGACGATGGCCACCTTCTGCCCTTCGTTGAGACCGACGTCGACGTTTAAGAACTGATATCGCTCTCCATCGTACGTCTGTCGCAGATTTTGCGCCAGCAGCACGCTCTCGCGGTCCCGCGCGTCGAAACTCTCCCGTCTGCCATCCTTGTACACATCCCCCCCGCGCTTCCCCGCCCCGCGCCTCGCGTCCCGTCTTCTCGGCGTCGACGCCGACGCACGACGTCTCGGTCGTCCATCGACGACGTCGCACGTCGCGATCGACGCGCGACGGGCGACGAGGGGCGACGACAACGACGACATGATGACGAGGTGCAGTTGTGACGACAGTGCGCGCCGCGTCGCCGCTTTCGACGACGATGACGACGACGACGACGACGACGACGACGACGACGACGACGACGCGAGAACGAACGCGCGCGATGCGCGCTCGTCCGTCGCACCGCGCGCGCGCGTTCCGGTCGAGCGCGAAGCGCGGAGACGATGACGACTCCTCCACGTCATCGTCGTCCCGAGCGAGCGGTGATTACGACGTCCCGTACGACGTCGTCAACGCGGGAAGCGGAGATTCGTACGAATTACGCGTGTACGGAGCGTATTACGTCGCGGCGACGACGTATGAGAACCGAGAGCGCGGGTTGGCGACGCTCATGGAGTACATGGAGGGCGGGAACGCCGAGGGCGCGATGTATCCGCCGACGCAACCGCTGACGACGAGGTATTTCGAGGGTGGGAAGACGATGGAACTCGCGTTGCTCGGACGACGCGCGCGAGAGAGCATCGCCGAACCGAACGCGGAGGGAGACGTGCGCGTGGTGGCGACCGGGGGCGAGCTCTTGGCCGCCGTGTCCTTTGAGGGAAACGCCACACCCGAGACGGCGGAGTTTTATCGCGCGAGGCTCGTCGACGCGCTCGCGACGAATGGATTGTCGTGCGTGGACGAGAGAGAATTTCGAATCAACACTTTCGGTCCTCTGTACAGTCTGAAGACGCGTCGGAACGAGCTCTTGGTGCGCGTATCCGTCGGTTGACGGCGGCGTTCGCGCGCGCGCGCGGCGAAGGATGCGCGACGGATGATGCCAGTCCGCGTGTGCGTTCTTATATTATAGCTGCATTCATAATACAAATAATGCTTGCGTGCGGCGTGCGCGCGCGCGCTGCGGCGCGGCGCGGCGCGGCGCGGCGCGGGACTAAATATTGTTGGTGCTACGTTAGTCTAGTTGTTTTAGTGAATTCCGGTTTTAGAGACCCCCTTTTTCATTGCGCAGACTCAGCGACAACACGTGCGCCGCGTGTAACGCCTCTTTCGCTTTCTTTTCGTTCATTCTCTTTTGAATCTTCTTATCCGCCAACGCGCGCTTCACTTCCCTCGACATCGCGTCTCGCCTCGCTTGCGAGCGCACCCGTTCGCGCTGGCGCTGTTCCGTCGTCTGCGCCCTTCGTCGTCGCAAGCTTCGCAATCGTTCGCGCTCTCGCATGATTCTCCTCTTCTCCTCCTTCTCCTCTGTCGTCATCGCCTTTTCGCCCGGATCACCGTCGCCCCTCCCCCTCTTCGTTCCCTCCTCCTCCTCCTCCTCCTCCTCCTCCTTCGCGCCGCGCCCTCCTTTCGAGACGTCGACGCCCCGACCCACTCGTCCGCCCCGACATCGAACGATCGCCTCGTCGCTCGCACGCTCGCCCGCGAGCGACGTCGACGACGCCCCCTCCCGACCGTCGCGTCCACCACCGTCGTCCAACGTCCCGACGCCTCCCGTCTCCATCGCGCGCCCGTCCTCCTCCTCCTCCTCCTCCTCGTCGTCCCGTGACGAGTGGACGGGAACGAGTACCGGTACGTTCGACGGCTTTACCTCGACGGACGACGCCCTCGACGCGCGACACGACGCACGTCACCTCGCGCGCCCACCCCGCGGTCGTTCCCCCACCGTCACCGTCTCGCGCGCGCGACGACGACCGCGCGTCGGCGAACGCACCACCGATTCGTCACGCGTCACGGCGGTCGGTCGGACACTCGTCCGCGAGGTCGATCGATCGATCGATCGGTCGATCGGTCGATCGGTCAACGTTTTTCGATCGGTCGATCGGTCAACGTTTTTCGATCGATCGGTCGATCGATCGGTCAACGTTTTTCGATCGATCGGTCGGTCGCTTGACGACTCGGCACGGTCCCTGGATCGCACTACATCGGTCCCTACAGTGTACTACATCGGCCCCTGTGTACTCAATCGGTCCCTGGGATGCTTACGTATTTAATGTGTAATTTGCCTATAAACAAACGACGAGTCTCATTTCCCCCACGACATCGTAGGGAAAACGAGACTCACCCTCGATCGACCCCCCTTTTTTCGATCGATCGATCGATCGGTCGATCGACTTTTTTCGATCGATCGATCGGGGTCGATCGATCGATCCACCCGGTGTCAAACCCGGCCCCTCGTCGCGACGGGCGGCGGGGCGACGCGCGTGCGTTCGTCGCACTCGTTCGCGCGCGCCGGCGGGCGTTCGTGGGCTTTAGATTTCATCATGTTGTGTGCGATCAGTGGGACGACGCCGACGACGGCGGTGGTGACGCCGCGAGGGATCGTGTACGAACGATCGTTGATCGTGAAAGCGATCGAGGTGCGACGAAGGCGAAGGCGACGAAGGCGCGCGCGAGGGGTGTGCGGTAGAAGGCGAGGGAGGCGGGACGAGGAGGAATGAATGAATGAATGAATGCGTGACTGACGAGAGACGACGCGCGCGTAGGAGCGAGGGGAGTGCCCGGTGACGAAGGAATCTCTGAGCGTGGATGATTTGATCGAGGTGAAACCGCAAAAGTGGGTGAACCCGAGACCGGAGGCGACGATGTCGGTGCCGGGCTTGTTGAGCGCGTTTCACGACGAGTGGGACGCGTTGATGCTCGAGACGCACACGCTTCGGAATGAGTTGCAAACGACGAGACAAGAGTTGAGTCACGCGTTGTATCAACACGATGCGGCGTGTCGCGTGATCGCGAGGTTGATGAAGGAGAGAGATGACGCGAGGGACGCGCTGGCGAACGCGAAGGGTTCGGCCAAGCGCGGGGCGGCGGCGGACGTCGAGCCCGAATCTAAAAAGGTCAAGTCCGGAGTTCCCGCGTCCATCGTGGCGAAGATGGAGGCTTTGAATAAAGAACTTTCGGGTGCGCGCAAAAAGCGCGCGGTATCGAGCGATTTGACCGCCCCCGAAGACTTTGCAGAGTTTGGCGACAAGGTGACGCAAGCCGTGCACAAGACGACGTCCGGGGGTATCAACGCCCTCGCGGTGAAAGCTGCTGATGATAACATCATCGCTACCGCGAGTAACGATCACACCGTGGCGATTTTCGACAAGTCAACATCGCAGCGCGTTCAACAACTCATCGGTCACTCGAAGAAGGTTCTCGACGTCAAGTTTATTGGAGACAACATCCTTTCGTGCGGCGCCGATAACGTCGTCAAGCTTTGGGGTGCCGATGGATCGGAGATGGCGACGTCGAGCAATCACACGAACGATGTGACGAGCATCAGTGTGCACCCTTCGAATAGCTATTTCGTATCCACCTCGTTGGACAAGACGTGGTGCTTTCACGACGTCGAGTCGGGTTCGTGCGTTGCCCTAGTGAACGACGACGCGGATTCAGCCATCACGGCTGGAAGTTTCCACCCCGATGGTGTCATTTTAGGAGTGGGTACGAAAGACTCGACCATTAAGCTTTGGGATGCGAAAGATACGCGTAAGCTTCTACAATTAGATGGACACACCAGCGAGGTCACCGGTTTGTCCTTTTCGGAGAACGGATACTATCTCGCGTCCGCCGCGAAAGATGGTGTCAAGATTTGGGATCTTAGAAAGTCTAAAATCGTCCACGAAATCGAAGCTTCTGGTGCGCACGCGGTTTCGTTCGATCATAGCGGTTCATACGTCGCCGTCGGGGGACATCACGCGAGCGTGTACCGGGTCAAGGGCAAGTGGGATTTACTTAAGGAGTTTGAGGTGAAGAAGGCGGTCAAGGCCGTCGCCTTCGGTAGTGACGCGCGATCCTTAGCAGTCGGTAGTGCCGATCATAACTTGCGCATCTTCGCTTGAACGTTGGGATGATATCTAGTAGGTTCTAATAAAAACAGGCACAATTTTTCTTCTTCGGGCGCCGCTCACTCTTCTATGAATTTCGCTACCGTTGTTACAACACTACACCGAACGTCGAAGGGACGCCATCTGCGAGATGTGCGTGATTCCAAAACTACGTAGAATCACGCCTTTCCCTTTTTAGCGGGCTCATCGACTTTTGGTACATCGTAACCGCCCAGAAACCACGTTTTCAAGTCGAAGTCGTCGGGTGCCTCAGGCAAGTCGTAGTAGCGCGCGGCGCCGTACGCTAAGGCGGCTGTCGTGCACAGGGCGATGGTGAACTTGTCGTAGGACCTCATGAACCGCTTTGCCGCATCGCTCTGCGGTGACATGTTGACGAACGAGCGGCGCGAGCTACGAAGTGGGGATGAAGTGTAATCCACCTCACGCACTTCGCGGCACTTTTGAAGTGGGACAAAAACTCAGAAGAAGAGAGGCTACGTATCGTCTATGTGTTACATTCTACGTGCCTTTTTCCATGCTGGTGATGGATCAAGGCTGCTAATATTAATGTTGTCGTGCGCACGCGGCTGCTGCGAAAGACGCTGAGACATGCGTCTGTTGTCATCGTGGTTGTCCAGAGCTTCGAAAGCTTCAATATCATCGATATCGTCGATATCGTCTTCTTGATTTTCTTGTGCGAGATATTCATTTGAAATTCCTTTTTCTTCGCACTCCAGTGTGTGATTGATGACCATGATGATGGGATTCGCGTGCTTTTTCAAGGAGGTTCTCCAAGAAGCTTGCGTGATGGCGTTACTCATTTCTTTCATTTCCTCCGCGTTGCGCGGTCTCTTATCCGCGAGTATCGTAACCAAACCCGGAGGGAAAGCGCTATCAATGTTAATCTGTAGTTCTCGAGCCAATCGTCTACGCCACACGTTGAGCGCGCTGTAGACTTGCTCTTTGAGATGTCCATCCTCTCTGTTGCACTCGAGATTCGCCGGATTGAGTGCGTCGTCGAGGAACTCTGTGACGTCTTGGCTCGCCATACCAGTCGTCGGAGTGCTGATGGAATCGAGAACGACAGTCGTCGGAATCGGCGCTTTTCTTGTAGAAGCTCGTCTTGATCCACTACTACAGGATAGCATGAATTTCTCTCTGCCTTGTTGGATAGCCTCGCAGCGAACGCCGTTGTAGTGAATGGTAGTCACAGTCGTGGCATACGGTCCCATGTTTTCACTTCTAACGGACTTCTCAGAGAAGAAATTTCGCAAAACCATCGCGCGGGCCAATCTTTCTGATTCGGACTTGTCCAATCCTTTTCCGGCACCGTAGCCAGGCAAACGGTCGTAGTGCTTCTGCTTCACATTTTTTGCCCCCGAACCTCTAAATACATCCACCAATAAACCGATACCGATTCCATCGGGAACTGATCTCACTATATTAAGCATTCCCATGGCGTAATTCGTGAGATCTACCTGTTCAAACTTCGCTCCTTGGGCCACGGCGGCGCACGAATCACACATACCACGACAGCGGGATCGGTCGAATTTCTCATCAAAGTGCGCCATCAGTTGCGTGCGTCGGCAGTCGGCAAAATTTTCGCAATACGTCACCATTGTGTTCAGAGAGTCCAAGTTATTTTGAAGAACGGCTGGATGCGGTCGTTCCTTTCTTGCGCTGTCAATCAACATGCTCCTCGCCTTTGACGCGTCACCCCAGGTGTAGAAGAGAATGCACAGAGCGTGCGCTCCGTCCCGGCCTGCACGGCCACTTTCTTGATGGTAAGCTTCCAGAGATTTCGGCATACTGTGATGAAACACAAATCTTACGTTTGGTTTGTTGATTCCCATACCAAACGCGACCGTTGCGCAAATTATCTGGGCTCTATCTGACTGCCAGGCTTCTTGATTCTCTCGTCGCACTTTGTCCGTCAATCCGGCGTGGTACGGTACGGCTCTAAGCGCCCGTTTGCGCCCTACACCGAATCGCTTGTGATCGCCCGCGGCTCTATCTATTTTGTTCAGCTCATTTGCGACTCTTTCGCAATCATTTTGACTGAAGCAATAGATGATACCACACTGCACTTTGCCGTTTCTCATCAATCCACGTTCCACTATCAAGTCTTTGATCTTCGATATCATTTGCTTCGCCTTGAGTTTCGGGTGGACTTCGTACGTCAAGTTTATTCGGTTGAACGTATCGAAGAATCGAAGACACTTGGGAAGATTCAGCTGGCGAACGATATCATCTTGGACTCTACGAGTCGCCGTCGCGGTCAAACACATGATCGGAGTTGTTGGGAAGAGGTGTTTCAAACCTCTCAGCTCAGTGTAATCCTTCCTAAAGTCATGACCCCATGCGCTGATACAGTGCGCTTCATCTAGAACGAAGCGGTTCAGCATACCTCTGCTGTAAAGTCGCTCAAGAGCGCTCTTTAATTTTCCGCTTCGCACCACCTTCTCCGGCGTAACGTACAGCAGTCGAAGATCCGGTACTGGTGAACGAAGGTCGTCGTATATAGTATTATCGCTCTCTTTGGCGGCCGATAGAACAGTTGCCGGTATTCCCATTTCGCTGAGATGGTGGAGTTGATCTTGAATCAAAGAGATCAATGGTGAAATGACCACGGTGACTCCCGGTTTGACGACGGCTGGTAACTGATAGCACAGCGATTTTCCACCACCAGTGGGCATCAGTACGAGACAATCCCGAGCAGCCATCGTGGCGTTCACCGCGAGTAATTGCAGACTTCGAAATGACTTGGCGTTGAAAGTTTCGCGCAACGTTTGTTCGCAGAGCTTACTCCATGAAAAGTTGGTGTGACCCCAATCTTTCGCATCCCCGCCCTTCATTTGACACTCTATGGGGGCAATGTTCTCACTGACATTCACTGCCCCGATTCCGTTCATCGGAATGACTACGTCTTCACCGATTTCCAGCTCTTCGTTCCATCCAGGGAAATTCTCAGCGGCGGGAGGAGGTCCCGTCCATGCATTCATAGTATTCATAGACGTCGGCGGCGGCTCGTATCGCGCTTCGGCTTGGTACTGCTGCGGTGCGTTCGCCACTGGTCTGTTGAAATCTTGAGCTTGGTACGTCGCGCTTGCAGGCGCGGGCTGTTGAACATTCTCAGTAGCGTTTTCGCAGACTCGGATGATCGTTTCCGCTTCCACTCGTTGATGAATGAAAACCTTTCTATCACTATTTTTCACGGCTGCATCGTCGTCCTCGAGCTGGAACACGATGTTTGCCAGAACCGGTTTCAGCGACTGCACGTGCCCGATCCGATGAGGACACGTGCGGAGCGAGTGCCCGTGTTCACAAGTCCAATCGGCTCCAGACCCATCCAACGGCGGCGCTTTGCAGCCCACCGCGTGATTCAGAACCGAAGTGCGAGCCACCGAGCGCGCGGGTGGCGCCGCCGAGCGCGCCTGCGTCAGTCGTGAACCGCCGTCGCCCATACCCATACCCATACCCACGGGAACGGACGGCACAGACGGTGCGAGCACCGAATTCGTAGCGACTCCACCCGTCGACATCGTGCGTTTATGCATGACGACCGCGTCGACGTCTATATCCGCCATCATGTCTTCGTCGTCGTCGTCGAACGTGAGCGCCTCGCGTTCCGCCGCCGCCGCCGCGGGCGCCGCGGGCGCGCGCGCAGTCATCGTCCCCACCGGTTCCGACCGAATCGGCGCGCCACCGACGTCGAGAGTCGACGCCCCGCGTCTGGACCCCCGCATCGCGATCGCGACGCCCTCCCCCGGATCGTCCAGACCCAGGGGTCGATACGGCGTTTTCAAAAACGCCATCGCCCGTTCGAGCCCTCGATCGCGAAGCGACGCCTCCGCGAACGCGTTCGCGTCGACGCGCATGAGATCCATCATCGGTACGACGCTCGAGACGTCATCGAGCGGCGCCGCGTACGGATTCCGGCCCGCGAGCGAGTACACAAAGTGATTCGCGACGTTCTCGTCCGGCGTCCGCGTCGTCGTCGTTCGCGGCATCTCGTCGTTCGTCGAGCGCGCCCCGCACCGCGCGCGCGACGGCGCGGCGTCGACCGTCGAGCGCGCGTGCACACCGCGCGCGATTCCCTCCCGCGTCGTCGCGCGTCACGCGTCGCACGCGCGCGGCGCGACGGTGCGTCGAGATGTGATGTCGGTGCCCTGTTTTTCGTGGGATCATTTTTTTTACGTTACAGCGGGACGCGTCTCCTATCCCTCGACGGCGGCGGCGGCGCGTTCGAAATCATTCTCTAAAGCGCTAATGGTGGTGAGAGCGTCGTGCGCCGCGCCGGTTTGCTTGATGGCGTTGATGAAACGACCGGATGATTTGCCGAGGTGGAGCGCGCACGTCGCCAAGTTGGCCAACGTGTCGGCGTCCTTGGGATTGAGGGCGACGGCTTCGAGTAAATCTCGTTCGGCGTCGTCGTAACTGCCCATCATCATCGAGCACACGGCGGAGCCGTTGTACAATTTAGGCGTCCACTTGTATTTATCGCCGAGCTCTTGATAAATGTAAGAGGCGTCTTGAATATTTTTACCGCCGCTCGCGCAGTTGGCCCACGCGCACGCGAGTTGCACGACGGTGGAGTCGTCATCCACTTGTTGCATAATTTTCGCTTGTTTCTCCGCCAACTCGGGCCGATTCAGCTTACACAACAAATTCACCATCATCGCGTTCAATTCGAGCGACAGACCGGTGTGACAACACTTCATCGCCTCCACGTAGTTGCCCTCGCTCGCGAACACCGTCGCCGCCATCAACTGCGTCGTCGCGTCCTCCGCCGACGCCTCATCCTCCAGCATCGCCCCGATCGCCTCCACGCACGCCGCCTTCGTCTCGGCATCATCGCTCGATTCATACGTCGCAAAGATTTTCACCGCTCGCATCGCCGAGGGCGCGTCGTCCGACACTTCCGACGCCACGATCTGTTCGCGTCGTCCCCGTTCGCGTCCCCGTCAGTCTCTCTTCTTCTCTCCTCGCGTCCGCATCCGTGCATCCCACCGCCCCATCGGCACCGCGCCCCAACCGCGCATCGCATCGCATCGCATCGCATCGCATCACGCGCGCGTCGCGTCACACGACCCACGCACCGCTCCCTGTCCCAGCGCCGTTCTCGATCGCGCCGCGAAGACATCCCGACGAACCGCGTCCACCCCTCGCGCGTCTCCGCACGCCGCCGCCGCCTCGACGCACTCGGCGTACGCGCCGACGTGGAAATAGTTTTCGCAGTGAAACAGCGCCTCGGAGGACATCGCGATGGGCGCCGCGCTGTCGAGAGATTCGATTCGATCCCGCGTCGAGACGTCAAACGTTCGGACGAATGGATGGCGGGGACGACGGAGGGCGGGAGAGCGCGACGACGGTGAGGCGGTGAGAGCGCGCGACGAGGCGCGTCGTCGCGCGCGCGCGTGCGTGCGTCGTCGTCGTCGTCGTCGGTCGGTCGGTCGGTCGGTCGGTCGGTCGCGCGCGTTCGGGATGGTGGGGACGGCGAGGACGTTGGCGCTCGCGTGGATGGTGCTGGTGACGATGATGATGACGACGGTGCGCGGCCAGGAGACGACGACGACGACGACGACGACGACGACGAGTGAGGGACCGTTTTCGCGAGCGTTGGATTACCCGTATCGCGTGTGTGATGCGCAGGTGGGAGAGTACGCGACGCAGCAAGAGGATGGGACGACGGCGAATCGAGCGCGGTGCGTGTCGCTCGACGCGGGCGAGTTGGGATTTTGTCAAGGGATCGCGTACGATGCGTGCGTGCGAACGGATCCGCCGACGACGCAGGATAAGAAGGTGTTGGCGATGTTTGAGCGGATGACCAAGCATCAGGCGGCGATCGCGCCGATGTTGGCGGGGGATCCGGCTTGTTTATTGGTGATGGCCGAGTACATGTGCGCGGCGGCGTTTCCGAGGTGCGATCCGGATCCCGTCGAGTTGACCAAGTATTACGAGATTCCGATGTGTTGGGAATATTGTATGAACTCGGTGTACGGATGCACGGGGGAGATGGCGAGCGCTCAGAAGATTTGTAACGCGTCGTTGGCCACGGGAGTCGTCGTACCGTCGGATCGACCAGACGTCAAGTGCACGAGCGCGTCGAGGTTAAATCAGCGCGTGGTCGTCGCCGCGGCCGCATCATTGGTCGTCGTCATCTTTGTCATCTGATGGTTTGCAGAATCTAGTCGTTTGTAGAGTTAGAGATAGTAGCGAGCATCCCTCGCCTTTGCGCCTTTGCGTCGAACAGCCGCCGCCTCGCCCGAGTGACTCGCGTCAGACGCACGCGCCCTGATTCGTCGATTCGCCAGAGATTTGGCGCGTCGAAGACGGCGCGTACGGTCTCCATGCCTCAGACCGCGGGAGTCGCCACCGAGGAGCGTCGAGTCCCGCGGCGCGCCATAGACTTTGTGCAGTTCCGAGACGCCAACGCGCACGGCGCGGCGTTCGAAGCGAGCACTCTGCGCGGGCTACTTCAGAATGATCCAGCGTTCGACTCGCTCTCGCGACACAGACAAATCAAGAAAGAGATCACGGAGGCGTTCGCCGCTCTAGAACACGTTCGTCGAGCGCTTCGCGATCGCAATGCTGGCAAAGGTGACTGGGAGGGCGACGGGAGCGGTCTCATCTTCGTCGAGTTGTGCTCGGGGCGGGGATTCGTGTCGCTGGCACTCGCTGATGCGTTTCCGAAAGCTAGAATATATATGATTGATTGCGACACAGATATGGACGTCAGTCACGTGCGCGCGTTCGGTGCCGATCGAATTTCGTTTCACATGTTTGATTTGTTTTCTAGCGAGTGCGAGGCGTTCGTCAGAGAACTTGTCACCGACGCTCCGAGCGCGAGCACCGCGGTGCTGGTGGGCGTCCATCTCTGTGGAGCGCTCGCAGATCGCGCTATTTCTCTGTATGAGAGCATCGAACGCGTCGCCGCCTTGGTTTTAGCGCCGTGCTGTCTTCCGCGTCGAAGAAGACACGACGTCCCGGGCTTCCACGTGAAGGACATCGCCAGGAGCATAGCGAACGGCGTGACCCCGCACCAGTGTTGGTGCACGCATCTGTATTTTAGACTACCGAGGACGTCGAAAAGAAATATGCTGATCGACCACGATATGCTCTCGCAGCAAAATACATTTCTCGTGGCGCACCGAACCGAGGAGGAAGAACTCGCCCTCGACGGTTTGTCTCTGGCGCCCAAAGTTTCCGACTCCATCGTCGCCGGCCGATCACGCGCCAAGTGGCGCATAGTAGCAAAGTAGCCTGTGTTTAGTCATAGTTTGTAGAATATCTCACTGCGCTCGAATGCGTTTCGTTCAGATTTGCGCAAGCTTTGCGGGACGCACTCGTTCGACTGAAGAGGAGCTGAGTCAGAAAGCAATCGACGTCAAAACGCGACGGCTCGTCTCGACGCTCTCTCTCAGCTGAGTCCGAGACGCTCTTGATAGCTCGCTTTCGTCGGTCGTCGGTCGATACGCGCTCATCCTCACCGAATCGGTGAGCCCATCGAAGCGGGATGTTTGCCGTGACCTCGACGCGCGTCGCGCTGGCTCCGCGCATCCGCGGAGTTGAGCGACGAAAGAATCCGCTCTGCGTCGCCGCGGGTCATGGACCGGTGAACACGAATAGAGCGGTTCCGATCGTCCGATCGCACACGGTACGCGCGAGGTGACCCGTCGACGCAGCCTCTAAACCGAATCGAAGCGGTTGGAGCGGCTCGTTTAAAACTGACCGACGCGCACCTGCACTGCACCGAGACGACGTGGCGCCTCACGTGACGGTGTAAACGATTAAACTGACGATGATGTTTCATTCTAAATAGGATTCGACGACGCATCGACGATGTGTGCGCCGTACGGTCGTTGATGCTGCGCCCAAGGCGCGCTCAAAGACGGTGGCCAGAGCGGCCGAGTCTCCGCTCTCAAACATGAGTGTCCAAACCAAAACTGCGGTGTACTTTTTCCTGTGGTACTTCTTTAACATTGTCTTCAATGTGTATAACAAGTCTACGTTGAACGTGTTCCCGTACCCGTGGTTGATTTCAACCTTGCAACTTGCTGCAACCAGCCTGTGGATGTTGACGGTGTGGGCAACGAAGGTCCAACCGAAGCCGGTCGTGTCCAAGGTTTTCCTGTTGGCGGTCGCTCCGGTGGCTTTCTTCCACACCGTTGGGCACGTTTCTGCGTGCGTGAGCTTCAGTAAGATGGCTGTGTCGTTCACGCACGTTATCAAGGCGGCAGAACCCGTGTTTTCAGTCGTTCTCTCTGGTCCGCTCCTCGGCCAAACGTTTGCTCCGGCGGTTTGGTATTCTCTGATTCCCATCGTCGCCGGTTGCTCCATGGCTGCTATGAAAGAGGTGAGCTTCAACATCACGGGATTTCAAGGTGCAATGGTGAGCAACGTCGCCATGGTGTTGCGAAACATCACGTCAAAGAAGTCCTTGAACGACTTCAAGCACATAGATGGTATCAACTTGTATGGTATTTTGGGTATCATTGGTCTCTTGTACTTGGCTCCGGCGGCTTATATTGTTGAAGGTGCTCAATGGTCTGCCGGTTACGCGGCAGCCGTCGCCAAGGTAGGCGAACAAAAGCTCTGGCAGATGCTCTTCCTGTCTGGTATTTTCTATCACTTGTACAACCAAGTCAGCTACCAGGCACTCACGAATATTACCCCTGTAACTTTCAGCGTCGGTAACGCTCTCAAGCGCGTGGCTGTGATCGTTGCTTCGGTGATTTACTTCAGAAATCCGGTCTCCCCTCTCAACGCTGCGGGATCTGCGTTGGCGTTGTTAGGCGCTTACCTGTACACGAAGGCGTCTGAGTCGAAACCGAGCGGGAAGAAGCTGTCACGATCGAACTCGGCCTACAACGATCAATTCAGAGCAACGACAGGATTGACGCTCGAAGAATAGTTTGGTATGCATTTTCTAATAATATCTGTGTTATACAAACGTACGACTAGGCTGTGTAGCCGAGTGCTGCAGTACTACCTACATATCTAACATCTGCGCCGCGTGGTGGAACTCGGTGAGTTCTTCCTTTCGCCTCGTATCCGGCAAATAATCAGCTAGACGCATCAATAAGTCGGTTTCTCCGTTGCATAGCTCATACGCGCGTGCGTAGAACGATTTTACGGGAACATCACCAACTTGAAAGTCCCTCGCCGCAGTCCTTAGTTCCATGTAAGCAGTTTCACCAATTCTATGCATCACTTCTAGAGCCAACTGCGCGCTCGTGTCAGGAATCTGACCTTTTCGTGGCTTCGAGAAACGTTTAGAATTCCGCTCACTGATAGATTCGACGCTAGCTTGCTTCTCAACGAACTTTTGAATGAGTTGCGAGACCTCTCCATTACCAGTCACAAATGCGTTTTGCGCTTCATCGACTGACACAGAGGTCTTCTGACTCGGACCGTGCGTGTTGTTATCGTCATTAAGCGACGCATCGAACGTGACACCGTGGTCTGTTCCACCGGTCACTTGACCACCGCCGTTACGACTATTTATACTCCTCCTTCTACCCCAAGCAATGATGGAAAAACGTGGATCGTTATTTGATTTCGCTTTTGGTACACCGTGTTTAAAACGTTTATTGACATCTGAAGTAAACGCAAAAACATCACCATTGTTCTGTGGAAAGGTAAAGGTGTTCCCACTCGGTTCGTGAAGAAAAATGAGTTCCCTCGATCCTCCGAACGAAGCACCCATTGTAAAATCTTCTCTCTGAGCTCGACCGCCGTACGCGTGACTGTCGTGATGAAAGGGTTTCCAATCGGTTCCATCGCGATAAAAATTCATTCGGGTTGCGTACACCTCGACGTCAAAATAGTCTGACATTGCGTCCACCACCCTCTGAAACGTTTCCGAGAAGTCTGGGTTCTCGTGCTTCAAGTGCTTGGACCACTCCACCATCCCTCCGAGCTGAGCTGCTGCCTCCATCTCGCGCCCTAGAGATGCGAGCAATCCATAATCGCGTCCCGAACAGTGGAAATGAGGTAAATAAATCGCATTACCGGACAGCACCGCTTCGAAATCTGCTAAAAGCTGTCCGTCAACCATGCTTCGCTCACTTCTGAGCGCTTTGTTGGCGAACTTGAGCGCATCGTTTCTACTCTTCCCACCAACAGCGTCATCCCCATCCTTCTTACGAACGAATTTGGGCGCGGCGGTCGAAGCCATGCCTTTTGTCGAACGTTCGCCGGTTCGCGCGATCGTAGCCCACGACCACTGAGGCCCCTGACGCATCAACCTCGAGGCAAAACGGTAGTTTAAACCCTCACCTAGACCCTAGGCCCAACGTCATGACGCAACTTCGATTTCTCGTCGAGACGCAGTCGAGAGTCGATGACGCCGACTGGGTGAGAGCGGCGTGGAAATTGCGTGATATTAGTATTCTTAGACGAACCCATGACGCTAGAAGATACCATAGCCCGTTATGAAGCCAGCAAGCGCGCCGCAAAGGAGAAGGCAAACGCTGCGCTCAATCAGGCAAAGGAAGTCGTGGCTCGCGTCCAGCGCGAAGTGAAGAATGTACCGGCACCGGTGATGATGGACAGATATTTGACGGAAGGCGGATTCGTCGACCGCGAAGCCTATCCGATATTTGTCGAAAGAATATCGGTTGGGGCGGTGATCTTTTCAAAGAGCTACGCGTCTGACGCGTGGTTATACCTGAAGAACAACCATTTGTTGCTCTCTTTATTTATGGCTCACCCGAAACATCCATTCTCTCGTTCTGAGCGTATGGTGTGTCTGTTCTGCTCCGTGATCATGGGTTACGGATTGACTTGTGCGTTTAATTTGATCTCTGGGGAGCCGGATAGGACGGTGGTGTCTGTTGTCGTCGGGGGCATTATTCAAGGCTTCTATGACGCCCTCCTTAGGATGTTTGCGGAATGCCTGTGTGTGCAGTCATGTCCTCGGTGCATAGTAAAGTGTTTCGAGATGTGTGGAAGAATCGGAATGGTGGTACAATTTTTACTCGGGTGCCTTGTGCTGTGTATCGGCTTTGTGGCATTCGTAACCAGCATGAGTTTTACTGCCCTCGGGGGAGTTTCCTGGCGCTTTGCCCTCTCTAAAGCATCTTCCTGGATTGTTGCGTCGATGATACTTTCTCTGATGGCTCATCACTACGCGCGTTCGAGCCAAATGCGACCGAGCGCTGCCAGGCGTACTTTTCAAGAGAAGGAAGCGCACCTTCGCTGGGAAACCCCTTCAGAGCCGTGCTGCTGCGGTTGTCTTTTTCCGGCTCGAGCACCGAGTTACTTTTGGAACTATTATATTGGAGAAGACTGCACCTATGATGATCTACCGCCACGAGCGCCAAAGTACGCAATCACGGTTTGCGGTTGTTCGTGCGGAAACGACGAAGAGACCGACCAAGCTCCCGGAGACGAGCTCGACGAACTGTAAGACCTGTAAACCGTCCGAATTAGATGTTGTACAACGTATTTAATGCTTAGTTAAAACATTAGTACTAGTGTTTGTAATCAACGAGTTGTGCTTACAAGATCTGTGTGCTCGGTGCTCGATGTGCTCGGCGAAAACCATAAAACGCCAACCTGGGCCATCTTGTGCCTCACTTCTTGAGTTCACCTCCGCAATCGGCGCGGAGTTCGTCAGGTCGGGGCGCATGACCGTCTCTGCACGATGTGGGTCGATGATCGCGCGGCCTGTCGATCACGCGGAGCCGCGAAAATCACGCGCGCGCGGCGGCGTTCCCACCACTTCCAACTCACACGTGCGGAAACGTGCGAGCGTTCAGACACGCGCTGCGGACGGGGCGTCGACGCTGACGTACGTCGCGGATAGCGTCATCGGTAGTGGTCTCGTTCTTGCCCTTGCGCGGTCTGGAACGAAGTATAAGTCGAGAGTGGAAGCGGGCTGGCTCGCCATCGACGAGTCTAGTGACGCCGAGGACGATTCAAGCTTGCGCTGGACGGTGGCGAGCCTCGTGGGATGCGTGCCCTTGGTGGCGTGGCTAGCGTGGATATTGCCGGTGATTTCGGTTGGAGATTGGGATACAGAGCGGCGCGAAGGAGCGATTCCGCAGACGGAGGCGTTCAAGTTTGCTGCCGTATATTTTCTCGCGTACGCCACGCACGGTTTCAACGTGTCCGATGGCTTCACTTGGTTTATCACGCTGTTGTGCGCGGCACACGTGCAATTAGAGAAAACAAACGCAATACTTGTTCCAAGTGCGCCGAACTCCCTGAACCCTGCGAAAAAGCGGTCCAGTGTGGAGAAGGACACGACTCCGCGGAACTTTTTGAGTACTGCAGTCAAGACGAGCACTGTTGAGAAACCTGATGCGAGAGATGAAACATCCGTACAAGGTGCGGTCCAGCTAGGTCGTGCGCTCGGTCAAGCGCGTGTGGTGGCGAGACAACTAGGAGAGAGCATCGCGGAAGGCAAATTACAGGCAGAAATTGAACAAGACGCGCTCCGAACGGAAGAAGCTCTCAAGCAAGAAGCTGAGCTTCTCTCAGGTGAGCTCGAAGAATGGGACGCGCGTTTTCGATTGAGAACGATGAAGCGATCGGACCTGTTGGAATTAGCCCGCGCGAGAGGTCTGAAAAAGTATTCCAAGTTGACCAAGTTTGAGCTCAGGGAAGCGCTGGAAAAGGAGCTGTTTGAAGAGTAGCGGCTCAGTTCTCGGTTTACTGGTTTACAAGTACATATGTAACTTTACACGTAGTTTCTATCACAGGCGATCGAATGAAATCGTAGCGCTCGATGGTTTTCACCCACCTCAACCATTTTCAAGTCCTCCACCCCTCCCACGAGCCGATTTTCCACTTTTCAAAAGCGGCATCCGCGCCCTCGCTCGTCAACTGGTTGTTGCAGAGCGCCTCACTCGACATTCCAAGCACAAACTTCGGCCTCTCTATTCTTCCTTCTTGGACCGCCTCGTTGAGCTTCTTTAACACCACTAACCCGGTGTGCGGTGGCATGTAAAAGTCGAGAAGAAGCACGTCTGGTTTGAACCGCTCGATTTTCTCCAGAAAGTCCTCACTCGTCCACTCCTGCTCGAGCTGAATCCTCTCGTACGTCTCTCCAAGCCCACAGGACAAAATGGACTTGATGTCATAGCCATCTTCGAACGCCAACACGCGAATAATGTTCGCACTGTCGGACTTCCCCGACGAAGACATTTGGGTTTTCCCATGGCACGCCCGCGTCGCCCCGCTCACGACGACCTCGACTCCACCGGACGTCGCGTCGCCAATCTTTCTAATTTTCCTCAAACGTAACCGTCGTCTCGCTTCGCTCACCAACGCCGTCACCGATCGCTGCGCTCGCATCCACGATGAGCGCCGGGGTTCGATTGAATTATTTCCGCGCTCTTCCCGCGCTCTTCTCGCGAGACACCGCCTTCCGACGCCGTCGTCTGGCGCCCGTTCGCCCGTCTGTCGCCTCTTCGTTTCCCGCGCAAATCTTGAGTCCTCCCTTTCCTCTTGGTTCACGAACCCTCACCGCACACCCGCGACCACGGCGCGGCCGAGAGAATCGACCGAAACGATGATTCGTTTCGACCCCGCGCGATCGATCGATCGATCGGACGCGTGGACACCGCGCGAGGCCTCGACGAGGCGGGCTGTCGATGGCGCGCGCGGGGGACGAGAGAGCGAGGACGCGGGTGAGCCCGTGCTATGAGCATGGGGGCGTCGCCGAGCGAGCGTAACCATCGCTTCGCTCGCGCGGCGAGACTCCGATTGCGTCGGGAGCGGCGACGGGCGGTGCTGCGAAACGCGGTGATCGCCGCGCTCGTCGCTGTCGTTGTGTTTTTAAAGACGTTTTATCCCGGGGACCAAACGTTGCGGAGCCTGAGCGAGTCGTGGTTTCGGTTGATGTTCTCGCGACGCGGAGTGTCGTTCGGTAAGATGTACGAGGCGAGATTCGAGGGGAGCGTTCGATTGGATGCGGGTGACGGCGCCATCGAGATGACGAAGAAGGAGTACACGGTGCAAGGGAAGATTCCCGACAAGCCAAAGTGGAGGGATGATTTAAAGTTGCAAAAGCTCATCGACGGGGAGAAGAAGAGCAGAAGAAAATGTTACTTTTACGTGAAAATCGACGAACCTGTTTTGGTGCTTCACGATGATGGCCAAGACTTGGTTTACAACTTGGAGTCAGCGCAGGAGGAGTTGGACCTCGAACAGTTCAGGTGTAGGTACTTCAAGGGCGTCATGGAGCCCGAGTCGGGAGGTTCTATCACGAGTAGAGAGTGGGCGTTGGTAGATGAAACTGAATCTGGGGGTAAAGTCGCTTTGATGAGCTCGGCGACGACGTTGGACATGCTATCCGCTTACCACAAGACGCTCGCCAACCATCAGGGTTATGCGAGAGACCACGGTTACGCTTCAATTTTGGCTTTGATTCCGAAGAGTATGTTGGCGGGTAGATCAGGAAAGTTTGCCAAGCACATCGCGATGGGTGTGCAATCTACGCAAGGAGTGTATGATATGGTGTGTCACGTCGATCTCGACGCGTGGTTTGCCAGTTGGGATCCACTCGGATGGTATTCCCAACACTGGCCGATGGACAAGAGTCTGTTCTTTGGTGATACTGGCCAAGTATGGTTGAATACAGGTCTGATGTGCGCTAGATCGAATGCTTGGGTAACGGATATGTTTGAACGAGTGATTAACGCCGTATACGAGGTAGGCGAAGACGAGGGAGGAAACAGTGTAAAGTACGGTTTCAAGCGAGATCAACCCGCCATGTGGCACGTTCTCGCTTCAGAGTGGGCCACCAACACATCCAATCCGGTTCCGTATCTCGGACCAGAGTGTAACATGTGGTCGGAGTGTAATCCAGACGCAAATCCCATAGAGTGTTGGCACTCCTGCTTTTGGGATGCTCTACAAAGGACATCAAATGGTTGGAATGGTTTACACGACGTCAACAAACTTTCAAACGTCTTCCTAGATTCTCAACATAACGTACCAAAGATGCATCGCATGTGTTTGGCCAGTTGTCACAGCGTGCTGAGTCGTGCAAATATGGAAGTTTGCTCCATGACTGGACGAAGTGATTGCTTCCCGAAGGATGTCGACCAAATGTCTCTGTGTGACGGGGAAGGGTGCCTTCGCCAGCTCTCTTCGGCCGGCGGCGCGTGGCTGAAACACACCGGCCATCAGCATTGGCGTGATCATCTGCCGAAGTGCATCCCACTCACGAAGGTAGAAGCAATGAAGGAACGTAAGTCCTACCTGAGCCTATGCAAGCGAACTACTTAATGCTGGTTGGTTCTGCTGAAAGTTTGAAAATGTAGAAATATTAGCGTAGAATTACATGTATGTTCATAGAATAGTGCCTGGCTTATCCCTATCGTCCCTGTCATCTTCAAGCGGCGCTCGTTCGATCTCATCATCTATTCGTGAACCGAATACGTCCAGCTCTACCTCCTCGTCTGAATCCGTTGATGGATCCCATTCTAAGCCCACCTTAGCGCGCATCGCGTCTTGCGCTATCACAGCAATTCTATAACTAACGAATAAAGTCATCAGGAGTCCAAGGACGTAAAAAACGATCTCAAGAACAGTTGCTCCGTCGGATCCACTCGCTCTTCGCCCCGTATCTCCGATGTAAACGTACACAAAGCTCGATGGAAGTAAACCGACGAGCGTCGCCGCGGCGTATGACACAAACGGTACAGAAGTCAAACCGAGCATGTAACTAGCCACAGTGAACGGTGAGAAAGGAGACAGCCGCACAAGGATCACTATCTGAGAGCCATCACTGGAGACCGCATCATCTAGCGCTTTAAACCTACCACTGTGACGCACAAACATCTTCTCTACCCAAGGTCTGGCCACGTATCTGGACAACATAAAACTCACCATGGCGCCGATGCTCGCACTACTGACACAAAGGGCCATCCCCCACAGCGTCCCGAAAAGAATTCCCGCCGTCACACACGTCGCACTGGCAGCTCCGGGAATGACACCGAACGACGCCACCGCGACGTTCAACGCAAAAAACTTCACCGGATTCTTCACGTGCGGCACGATATCCTCGACCAAGTCAACCTCCAGCTGAGTCGACGCGTACACGAGACCTCCGACCAGGACGACGACCCCCAACAAGATGCCGATCATCTTCACCACTCTCCACGTCGTCAGCTCTCCGAACGCGGACGATCCCACCTCCGCGCTCGTCCCCGTCCCCCCCTTGCCGTGCCCACGCGATTCCCCCGACTCCCGTCCGTCGGCCTCGCCGAGGAGCACCCCCGCCCCAGGATTGGGGCGCAACCGCGCGGCCCCTCCCGTGGACGACATCGTCGCCATCCCGATCGAATCGCGCCTCTCGACGTCCGGCCCGCGCAGTGACGACGCGGCGCTCGCCTCGGAACTTCTTGGTGAAATGAGTTTGTCCCCCGAACACCCGGGTCTCACGTATTCTATACTCAAAAACTCGATCAAACACAAAAACGTAATGGGTATCCGGGCCGCGATGGCGCTTTGCGTCAAACCGTCGCTCGAAAATCGACCGTCCTCGTCGTTCGTCCGCGCGCGGGTGGGGTCGCGAACGGTCTGTGGGACGGTCGCGATGACGACGGTGCGCGGCGTGCGCGCGACGCGGGGGCGGGCGGTCTCGGCGAGGGCGATGGAGAGAAGGCGGACGGACGGCGGGATGAAGACGATGGGACGCCCGTCGACGTCAACCGCGAAGGCACGAACGACGACGGTGCGCGCGCCGGGCTCGGACGAAGACGTCACGAGGCGAGCGATGTTGGGAGGTAAAATTGCGTTCGTGTTCGGGGAAGCGATCGCGTTTCCCTGGCTCACGGAGAGCGCGACGCGACCAAAGGCACCGGGGGACGACGCGCTGACGCCGCTCTCGGCGGCGTGGGCGCGGTCGCTTTTGCCGGCGGAGAGAGACGTCGAGGCGATGCGCGCGGCGAATGAAGCGTTAGAGAAGGGCGAGCGCGCGTTGAACGAGGGAGACACCGGGCGAGCGATCGAGGAGTTGAGCAAGATCGAAGGGCTGGTCCCGAGGGAGTATAAACTCAACCAACGAGCCGGACTCGCGCTTTCGGAGGCTCACAAGCTCGCCGGAAATAACGAGTCGTATTTGGAGTATAAGAACCGAGTCTGGTGGTGGGGACGAGGATTACGGTGGCCAGGATGGTACATCATCGCGTATCTGAGCGCAAGGAGCGCTTACTTTGACGCAAAGGATGATGACGACGCGACATTTACGATGCAGGAAGCCGGGATTTTGGTCGTCGTGTGGATCGGTCTACTCTTCCTCCTCGTGGAGTACGGTTTACCAGATTATCAAATTTGAGTGAGCTAGCGTCCTTTACATGGTAAGTATTATTAGTACCAGTATTAGTGTTCGCTCGCTCGCTTTGAAATCGCGTCAACTCTTACTTTGATTGAGTCTTCATCGAGGCAGACAATGGTTGTGAGTTCGAGTTGATGTCGATGAGTTAACTTTCACGTCGGCGTTTTTTGTGGCGTTTTCAGCCGTTTTGGGCGCCATAATCCAGCTTCCGATGCCGAACGTGCGAACGCGTGTGAACTTTCTCTTGATACTGTGTCTCGGGCTTTCAGCGGTGGCGCAAGCCGCGGCTCCGAGCGCTCGGCGATCTCAAGGGAACCGACCCGCGCCTCGAAATCCGTCTCGAAGCCAAGATGACAATGAAAATTTTGACATGGCTGATGTCCAAGACTTCCTCGTGCAAGTGAGAGATGAATTTCTATCCTCTTACACGACGAAAACAATCGGGCGCTCCCGTTCTTCGACCGAAGCGCCGGAAGACATGGATTGGATCGCGTCCTTCTTCGCGAATCCCTCCCAGTCTCGTCGATCCCGTCGACGAAATCAAGGCGCTCGGGACGGCGCCAGTCGCGACCTTCCACCGGTGGTGGTAGACGACGTGGGCATCGACTTTTACTTGGCCGCTCGTTCGTATGCGCTCGAAAACGCCGTGAGCAGTCCTCGAGATGGCCGCGTTCACCTCGTCGTAAACTCTCGAAATGCAGCGCGCGCTGAAGACCCAAATCAATGGTGGTACGATTTTCTTTTCGCGACTCAGCGTCGTTACATCGATTGTGCGTCGAACGATGATTGCGCGAGCATCTTTCACAGAGGAGATGGACTCATCTGTTGCGATGTCGGTGCTGATTTCTTTGGCCACACGCACAACTCGTGCGTTGATTCGACCGACGAGTGCGCGCCGATGTGCGACCACGACGCTCCGTGCGCCCCAGACCAGTACTGTTGCAAGCGTCGTAATCGCGTGCACGACTGGAATGTGTGCGTCGACAACTTCGTCGATTGCGATGACTACTGTCCGTATCAAGGAGAACACGCGTGTCCAAGAAAGAAACAGTGCTGTTTCGTCGAACCCGTCGGGTACACGATTTGCATCGACGAGGGACTTTCGTGTCCGCCGCCGCCGCCCGAGTGTGCGCCCGGGTCTCTCGGCTCGAAATGCCTTTCGGATCCTGACAGAATATGCTGTGATGAGGTGTGTTGCCCGTACGCGCCCGCAGGAGAGGAGCAGTGGCAGTGTTGCGTGGTGTGCGGATTAGCCATTTGCAACAAAGGGGACTGTCCAAATCCATTCTGTTCGACGCCACCCATTTGTTCCATACCCGGAAACGAATTACAACCGTGCGACCCGTCTGGTGTCGGGAGAACGCCACCGTCGAGTGAGGGTATATGTTGCGGCGGCACGTGTTGCAGCAACTCTACGCTGTCAACGAGCTACTGCTGCGAGGATCCACTCAACCCGGGGAATCTCGTGTGCCAGTCCGAAGCGTGCACTGGCCCCCCGCCCGAGAACTGCGACGGTCGTCCTGATCTGGCACCCTGCGGAGCCGACCGCTTCTGCTGTGGCGGAGCATGTTGCTCGTCTGACGAGTCTTGTTGCCCGCAGATCGATTCGTCGACGGGGGCGATCACTTCGTACATGTGCCAGGCGCAATGTGAGTATCCGCTGTGTCGGTTCCAAGATTCGTCATGCGACAATGACCAGCAATACGGAGTGTGTGGAAATTGCGGGAACGGTGCGGCGTGCCCGTATGCGTGCCAAGCTTGCGTCGACGAACCTCCGAACGACCCGGGGTCGTGTGAATACACGGACGGGACGAACAGCGGAACCACGTGCGATGGCGTCGCCGACGCAATCGCCTCAGGAGGTCCCTTTACCTGCAATTGTAATAATGGAGGGTGTGGGGGGGCCGTCGGGTGTCGTGGAAACGGAAACTGTTGCGCGTGCCAGGCGAACAACAATCGCGGAGGATGCGCGTGCTCGACTTGAGCGCGAAAGAGCTGAAAGAGCGAGACTCGCGGCGTACATACAGTTACAACATCCATGTAAAGACGTCTACTCCGGCTTACGTCCGACGACGACCGCCGCCGCACCAAACGGAAACATTCTCGACGCCTCCACCGCCTCGCGTCCCAACGTTTCGAGCTCGGCCGCGCGCACGCGTTCGACGCGGCCGTCGGGACGTCCCGCCGGGACGGGCCGTTCGAAGAGTCATGACTCGTGGGGGGTCTCCGATTCTCGACACCACAACTTTTCAAACACTTCGCGCAATCATTCGTTCGTTCGTTCGGCGCCCGCGCGGCGCCCGCGCGGTCGTTGCGCGTCGTCGCGACGGGCGGTGGTGGCGCGACACACGCGGTCGCGGGTCGATGCGCACGTCGTGGACGCGCGGGATCGGGTCGGGGGCGACGGGGACGACGGGGACGCGGGCGAGGACGACGGGGACGCGCGCGAGGTCTGGGACGACGACGACGACGAGGACGCGCGCGAGGGTGGCGACGAGGGGCGAGCGACGGGTCGAGGGGGCGACGATGTGGCGGGCGAGCGCGATCGGGGCGGGATTGGCGCGAAGAGGATTGAGGGCGCGAAGGGTGGAGACGACGGTGAGGTGGGCGGGGGCGAGCGCGGGGGCGAGCGAAGGATGGTGGCCGAAAGGGGAGGCGATGATTTCGGCGACGCCGCGGGACGCGGGGCGGAACGTGCAGGTTCGAGCCGTGAGCTCGTCTTCCGCGTCCACCGGAAGAGAAGACGGCGCGTACGACGCTGGGTCCATCCAGGTGTTGCAAGGGCTCGAGCCGGTTCGTAAACGACCGGGAATGTACATCGGAAGTACGTCGTCGAAAGGTTTACATCACTTGGTTTGGGAAGTGTTAGACAACTCTGTGGACGAGGTTCAAGCGGGACATGCGAGTCACGTCAGAGTGACGGTCGAACCAGACGGTTTTGTCAGCGTTTTGGATGACGGTCGCGGGATCCCAACCGATATTCACCCCGTTACCGGTAAGAGTTCGCTGGAAACGGTCCTCACCATTTTACACGCTGGCGGGAAGTTTGGTGGAGATGATAGTGGGTATCATGTCTCTGGTGGTCTCCACGGGGTAGGCATTTCCGTCGTCAACGCTTTATCTGAGACGGTGGACGTGACCGTGTGGCGAGATGGAAAGGAGCACATGCAGTCTTTCAGCCGAGGTTTGCCCCTCGGACCGATGACTGAAAAGCAACAGCAGGGATCTGGTCGACAGAAGGGAACGATGATTCGTTTCAAGCCTGACGATCAAATCTTTGATAAGGTAAAGTTCGAAACTAATATCATTCGCACGAGGATGAAGGAGTTGGCGTTTTTGAATAGCGGGACTGAGTTGCACTTGAGAACGTACGACAAGAAGACAGATTCTCACAAGGATGAAAAGCTTCTTTTCGCGGATGGTCTGAAAGATTATGTTTTAGATTTAACGTCCGATGCAACTCGTTTACACGATCCCATTACGTTCAGTGGGAGCATGGAGGGAGTACGCGTCGAAGGGGCGCTTTGCTGGACCGCAGACTCGTACTCCGACACGCTGTTGGGTTACGCGAACAGCATCCGAACCACCGACGGTGGAACCCATCTCGATGGCTTAAAATATGCTCTCACGCGGTCGATCAATGCGATGTGTCGTAAATCAAAGTTGCTGAAAGATTCCGACGGGAACCTGGGCGGGGATCATGTACGGGAAGGCTTGTCCGGTGTAATCGCCGTTTGGGTCCCAGAGCCGGAATTCGAAGGACAGACGAAGACGAGATTAGGTAACAGCGAGGTTCGAAGAATCGTCGAAACCATAGTTAACGATGCGGTAACGACTCACATGGAGTTTAACCCCTCAGTCTTGAAGTCAGTTTTCGCCAAGGCGCAGTCTGCTTACAAGGCTGCGGAAGCTGCGAAGAGAGCGCGAGAAATGGTGCGACGTAAAACCGTGTTGACGGCGAACCGTTTACCTGGAAAATTATCGGACTGCTCTTCTTCCGACGCTGAGCGGACTGAAATATTCTTAGTCGAGGGGGATTCAGCCGGAGGTAGCTGCAAGCAAGGGCGCGATAGAAGTTTTCAAGCGGTACTTCCGTTGCGAGGTAAAATCATGAACGTTGAAAGGAAGCTTGATGCAGCCGCACTCTACAAAAACACTGAAATTACAAACATGATTTCTGCCTTGGGACTCGGTGAAATGGGTGAAGACCTCGATACAAGCGCTCTTCGATACTCTAAGATAATCATCTTGACAGACGCTGACGTCGATGGGGCACACATCAGAACATTGCTGCTCACATTTCTCTATCGTTACCAACGAGACTTGTTTGAAAAAGGATACGTGTACGCCGCTGTTCCGCCACTTTACAAGGTCGTGGTCGGCAAGAAGGAAACGTATTGCTACGATGAAGATGACTTGCAAGACGTTCTCACTAGCTTACCGGAAGGAACGACAAAACACATTCAGAGGTTCAAGGGTCTCGGGGAAATGATGCCAGATCAGCTGTGGTCTACGACCTTAGATCCAAAGACTCGTCTTTTGAAACGATTGACGGTAGAAGACGCAGCTTCAGCAAATCATATGTTCTCCACGCTCATGTCAAAGGACGTTGATCCGAGAAGGAAACTTATCACAGAGGAAGGCTCAACACTCGCCTCTCTTGATATTTAGTTCCGTTGCTAATTTAACCTCAAAGCTAGAAATGAAGAATGATGTAACAAAACTGGCGCACTCCAAATCTTTGCTTCATTTCCTCGATAGTTCACCATGGAGCATGGCGCTCACTTGTTCGCTGATCGAGACGGTGTGATTTGTAGATGTGAACGGTTCTACCGTTCGATTATCATTCGAAGCTACTTTGACGTCGTTGAGACGACTACTCAGTAAATCGACATTTTGCTTCAGGGCGTCTATGTCTACCCTCAATCCACGTAGACACTCTCTGATACTCGCAGTGTCCTGTGACTGGCGAGGTGGTTCGAATTGGTCTCGGAGAGTTTTTGTATTCGAAGTCAAGCTGAGCGCACTACGGATCACGTTGTCTGGATCGTGCATTTCTGGATGTTCTCGTTTAGCGCTACCACCCGTAGCTGGGGGCATCGTGTTCGACTATGTGATGTTCATGTGACGATTGAAACAACTAGTTGCGAGTTCGCGCCTACGAGGCTCAAAATACGACGACTGCATTTGCGCATCGTCACAGGATCATGGGCAGGTTTAGGGTGTCTCTCGTTCGTCTCGAAATTTCAAGCGCAGTGCTTCATCTTTCAACTTCAAGAGTTGCTCACGCTGTTCGGGTGATAACTGCTCGACGATGTCTTCGTTCAAGTCACCGGAAACACCCCTCGCGTCCCCGTCTCCTCTCAGAGAATCCACGTACTGTTCCCATGAAGAGATAAACTCACGCCATTGCTTCTCTTGGATCTTATCACTGCGCAAATGGAGTCTGAATTCTTCACGGGCATACGCACTCCCGAGTTCCTTCATGGGTCCCGGGAGACTGCGGTGCGTTCGCAAGATCTCCCGGTACAGCGAAAACACTCTTTTCACACCACTCATTTTCCTTCAATTCTATGCCTCACTCGCTCAATCTCGATGTCGAACTTTTCTACGCGCTACACTCTCCTCGTTTTCGTTTCCTACTCGTCGCCTTCCTTCCCCCCAGACGAACTTATTCCGCCTGGAGCGTGGGTTGATCGAGAACGCCGAGCTGCTCCTTCTCGAGTTCAATCAGCTGCTCTTCCCTGTGGAGCTGGACGATGAGGGGAACGACGAGAACCAAAAAAGACGTTCCAAAAGTCCACGCCGCCTTTCCCGTGTGCACCGCCAACTTTCGGGTCAATCGCGGGGCGTCGCTCCAACCCAATCGCACGGGCTTGGCGCTCTTCGCCTCCACCGCCCCCACGTCGGGCGTGATCTCCATTCAAAGCGTCGACGCGCGGCCGATCTGGACGCGTCTACCCGAGGTTTCGGTCGCCGGCGACGTCGGTAACGACGAGAGCGACGATTCTATCCGGGCCGCGCGCGCGCGATCGAGCGGACGAAAGTGCGGGACCCGTTCGAGGGCCGTCGTCTTGGGGCCGACACCGATGGGAAAAACCACCCCGCCCGGGGGTCGAAACCGAAATGAAAACGGACGCGCGGCGTCGGGGGTGTGGCTGGGAATGTGGCCAAACCCTCATAGGGGACTCGTGAGGAGTCCTGACCCGACGAACTGAAGGGACTCCTCCCGCGCGTCGGGGACCGCCCGCCGCGTCGACGCCCGTCGCGCGCGCGTCGGTCGACGTCAGGCGTCGCCCGAGGCAGCGAGGTTCGAGTGGGAGATTCATCTTCGACGCATCTCCTCGCCGCTGTCGTTCGTGCGTCATGTCGTCGAATCCGTTCGCGGCGCTCGACGAAGACGCGCCGCGAGCGCCGGCCGCGAGCGCGAGTAAACCGACCGACGCGAGCAAGCCCGCGAGTGGGTCCAAAGGTGCGTGGGATTCGACGCGCGCGGGAGGACGAGGGGATGAAAATAATTTTTTGCAGTCTTTCGCGCGAGACGGGACGCGGTTCTCGCGCGCGAGGCGGACGCGCGTGGGTCGGTCGAAGCGCAAACCCCAATCGAGGTTCTGAGACCACAGGCGCAACAGACTGACCTTTGTACACTGCTTTCGTTTACACAGCTTCCGCGCCCGCTAAAGGTAACGGCGGTAACAAATCTAAGCCTGCGAAGGCGACTCGTGAATTCGAAGGCGAAGTTATCGGCGTCGAAGGCGGCAAAAGCTTCCACGCGAAAGGCGGCCGCGGTGATCATAAAGGTCACTCCCGCTCCGCGCGCCGCGGTCGCGGCGAAGGCGGCGAAGGCCGTCAACGCTCTCGACGTGAATTTGATCGTCGTGACGCCTCTGGTAGAGGTCACGATAGTCACCGTGGCGGTGCTGGTAAAGGCAACTGGGGAAAAGCTGGTGATGAGCTTGCCGAAGTCGACGCTGTTGCTGTTGACGAAAGCGAAACCGAGCCCGAGGCTGCGGAAAATTCCTCCATGCTCTCCTTTGCCCAAGCTGAAGCTCTCAAGGCTGAAAAGAGAGCTGCTCTTGCCAGCCAATGGAAAAAACCTGAAGCGAAGGTTCTCGATGGTTCTGCCCTTGAAGGACTCAAGCTCCTCACCGACGAAGCTGGTGAAGTCGAAGGCTTAGACTTTGGTGCGACTGGCGTCAAGGGTAAGCGCGAACGTACCAAGAACTCCGCGGCCAAGCAAACTCTCGACGTGTCTTTCCGTGTTGCTCCGGCGCAAACGGATGACAGGGAAGATCGGGGAGGTGGCCGAGGTGGCCGAGGTGGCCGAGGTGGCCGCGGGAGCAGAGACTCCGGTCGTGGTCGTGGTGAAAGCAAGGGTCGCGGCGGTCGTGGTGCGAACATCAAAATCGAAGATACCTCTGCATTCCCCACGCTAGGTGGCAAGTGAGCATATCACTTCCCACTTCTGTCATCTATACCATCGCACTTCAACTGCTTCTGTTTAGTTGACAAAAAGACTTACGATCTGAGAAGTATGTCGCAGTGGCGCGCAAATATATTCTACAGCGTAGTACTCGTGTACAGTTCATTTCTAATATTCACGTAGACGCTATATAAATTCGGCCCGATCGCAGTGCTGCCTCCATTTGTAGGCTCTCGTACACGTAGCTCAAAACTGTTGACGTATTGCAGAGAGACGGGTCGCAAATAAATCGTCTATGGGATACGAACGTCGAGATATCATTGAATTCTATAGCCGTAACGTCGATTTTACACCTCACGACGTCAGATGGGTTCCAAATAGTGCGCGTTTCGTCGTCGTAGGAGCGACGGCAAAGTCAACAGGAAGACTCAGTGTTTTTAAGTTGGACAAGGGTGGGATGGATGTGATTCGGAGTTCCGAGCATGCGAGTAGCTTTAAGTGCTGTACTTTTGGTAGCCATATGATTCCACAACGTGAGATGTTCACAGGGAATGCGCATGGAGACTTGGAAAGTTGGGACCTGGAAAATTTAGTAGAACCGACTTCATCTGTGAAAGCTCACAATTCAATCATCAATGCTATGGACGGATGCGGAGGCAGTGCAAATGGAATCGGTGCTCCTGAAATCGTCACAGGTGGTCGAGACGGAACAGTAAAAGTATGGGACAGGAGACAAAGAGCCGCCGTGGCGATATTTAGATCATGCTTGGAAAAGTCATATGAGTGCTGGTCAGTTGCATTTGGCAACTCCTTCGACGATACCGAACGTTGTATTTTAGCTGGTTACGAAAATGGAGATATAAAAATGTACGATCTCAAGACAGGTACAGTTAGGTCTGAAGTAAACGTCTCGAATGGCGTTTGTAGTGTTGAATTCGACAGAAAAGATATTTCAATGAACAAATTTGTCGCTACTTGTTTGGAGAGCCAGTTTGTGGTATTTGACGGACGTACGTATAACCCAAACGATGGATTCGCCTCACTCACGTGTTATACAAAACGCAAAACAACGGTCTGGGCTATTAGGCACTTGCCTCAAGATCGAGATGTGATGGCCATACTACTCGGAGATGGCGCCGTTGAACTACATGAGTACAAGTACCCAGCTCACCGAAGTCGAATCAGCGCCGATGGTCAGACGAGGGGCATCATTGGCAAATTACATCACGTCAATTCAAAACATCTTTCATCGCAGCCAATCAACGCCTGGGATTGGCATACTGAGAAAAAAGGTCTCGCAGTATGTACGGGATTCGATCAGTACGTCAGAGTTGTCTTGGTTTAAATGTGGAGAGTATAACACGTTTAATCGGTACAACAAAGCTACTCAATCTAGTCCATCGGAGTCTTGTTTATTTTCAGCCATTGCTTTCATCAGCTGAGCCAGCATTTCTTGCATGTCATTGTTAGCTTTTTCACTATTGCGGACATCTCTCGCAGCTCTCCTGCGGAAGTCAGTCTGCTGGTACATGGATGCAGCTTCTGTTGAAGGAGGACTCGTATCAAGAACTGATCTAAAATCCAAGTACGTTATCGCGCGAGGACCAGCAGGGGGTACCTGACCAATCGCTACTTGTTTTCTTTCCATTTGGAGAAAATCCCTCACCGGACCATACGCTGCCTGCTTGCACAAGTCACGCAAATCGCTTCCACTAAAACCCTCAGTTTCGTCTGCAATTTTCCACAAAGGGCAGCTTTGATCCGGTGTGATGAAACCAGGCTCTAAGTTCTCGCCCTTAAGCGTCACACCCAGTACTTGTGCTCGTTGTTCCTTGTTTGGAAGACCCACCTCAAACGCACGCGGCAGGCGTCTCAAAATTGCTTCGTCAACATCCCATGGTCTATTTGTCGCCCCAAGAACCATAACCTGAGCGTTATCATCAGTATTGAATCCATCCCAAAGCGTCATAAATTCGGTTTTCATCGTTGAAGTAGCCTCGTGTTCCCCTGACTTCCGCGTCCCCAAGAAAGAGTCGATCTCATCAATAAAAATTATGGAAGGCTGCAACTTCCAGGCTAACGTGAAAACCGCTGAAACGAGTTTCTGGGCATCGCCGAACCATTTACTTTGCAACGTGGATGAACGAACGTTGATAAAACACGCGCCCGATTCCTTAGCCAACGCTTTTGCCAACAGAGTCTTCCCCGTCCCGGGTGGTCCAAACAGCAGAACACCTTTTGCAGGCTGCAAGAGCTTTCCTCGGGCAAAAAGTTCTGGTCGCACGAGCGGAAGTATGACTAATTCATACAAGGATCGTTTTACGTCTTCCAAACCACCGATGGAATTGAAAGTGACATCGATATGATCTGGGTTTGCAACATCAGATGCAATCACGTCCTCGTACACGTTCGTATCTAGGTTAGGACGTCCCAGACGGCTCGCAAGCTCCTTTTTTCTCTCGATCGCCGCCTTATTCGTTTGACGATTGGGATCTAATCGTTTCAATCCAAAATTCAAGACGATCATGGACAAGATGGCGCTACAGCCGACGAGGAACAGCTCCTGAAGAACGGAGGGCTGCCCGCCCTGGGCACGACTCATCTTGCCTGAACGAGCGCCAATGGAAGAAAAATCGTCACTGCTTGCGCGCGCAAACCAATATCGTGTCAAGCCTTCTCGTAAGAGAGCGTCTTACGTCGCGCGCGGACCCCGTGGGCGTAAAGTGGCGAAAGTTGACTTTATGTGACTACAAATCTTCACTATTCTTGGCTCGGAGGTGTCTTCAAAGATTCGGCGTTGAACATCGCTTCTCTCTTCGCTCGCTCTACCCAATTCATGGCGGCGATGGATCCTTCTCTGGACTCTAATATCTTCTTCAGCTCATCATACATGGGTCTCTTGTCGAAAACGCCAAGGAGTTCAGGAACGACCTTGTTCGCTGCATCCGGTGATAGCGCAAAAGCCTGCCACTTATTCGGGTAAACTTTCAGCGTACGCACGATCTCACCCTGGATGCGCTGCTCGTTTAAGAAATAAACTTCTTCAAATTTACCCACGAAATCCTCTGCCCTCTTCTTCCAAGGTCCGAAACCGAAGTCGCCAATGATTGCACCACTTGTGTTCCACTGCGGGTTGGCTATAATCTTTAGACGGTACTTTTGTTTCTCAATATCACGTAAATCGTCCAGAACCTCAGCGGTGGGGAACGATACAACAACGTCAGATTCAAGTGTAATAGCGGCGACAGCATCTGCGTCGTCAATAATGCGCTGCTGACACTTCCCACTCGCATCTTTGTTCAACTGTTTAAGCACCTCGCTAAGCATGGGGGCAAGCGCGCCGTATTGCTGTCTAATACCACCAGGCCAATCGTCAAGATCGGTTGCTCCGATGAGTGGTAAGTTCAGCGTGATCGACTGTGTCTCAATACCGTCCCCAAGCGCCGCTTTGATGGCTTCAGCGGCTTGTCCTATCTGTTCTTTCGTACTTATTGGTAGCGAAGGGGTCGAGCTCGTGGCGGTCACTCCGTGCGCGCGGGATCGGTGACGAGCATTCGTCGGTGATTGTCGAAAGCTTTTAGAGTGGCGCGTGAGCTGAGTGCTTTTCACCGAAGTCAACGTCGCACGCATGGTGGAAAAGCGACTTGAACTGCAGCCACGTCTCATTCCGGGACGCTTCGGTACGAGTCGCCGAAGAGGAAGGACGGATGCGCTAGGTGAACATGAGCGTTCCGGAAAATGCTCGCGAGTTTTATACCGGGAAGAACATCTTAGCGCCGATGGTACGTATCGGCACTCTTGCTTCGCGCCTAGTCGCTCATGAGTACGGTGCACACCTAGTCTACGGTGAGGAAATCGTCGACAAACGATTCATGCACTGCAAGCGTGTATTCAATAAGGAGTTGCAAAGTATTGATTTTGTCGATGCCAAAGGTAAACTATCCTTTAGGACAATACCAGAAGAGAGGGAACGTCTTGTCTTCCAAGTTGGAACAAGTTCAGCGGCCTCTGCGCTTCAAAGTGCTGAACTTGTAGCTGGCGATGTCGCGGCGATTGATGTCAACATGGGATGCCCAAAACATTTTAGTACATCTGGTGGTATGGGTGCACGACTACTTGGCCAACCTGAATTGGTCAGGGATATCTTGACCACTCTCCGGAGGAACTTGCCCTCCGAGACGCACGTCACGTGTAAAATTCGGCTGCTGGAAAGTGAAAAAGACACGATTGAACTGGCAAAAATCATAGAATCGTGCGGTGTTTCAGCTTTTGCAGTGCACGGGCGCTATATTCCACAGCGTCCTAGAGAGCCAGCGCACTGGCACCTGATAAAGAATGTGGTAGAAGCTGTCGACTGTCCAGTGATTGCGAATGGAGACGTCCAATGTTTTGAAGATTTTGAGAGAATCAGAGAATGCACTGGTGCGGCCAGCGCGATGTGCGCGAGGGGAGCACAATGGAACCTATCAATTTTTAGATCTGATGGTCTTCTTCCGAGCGATCAAGTCAAGAGACATTTTGTACGAAGAGCAATAGAGTACGACAACCCCTGGAACTTCACTAAGTTTCAGTTACGCGAAATCTTAGTGCACGAAAAGTGCATGGCTTCGAGCGAGGGTGATCGGCTGAATAGGTGTAAGATGTGGGAAGATCTAGCAGAACTGTACGACTTAGAAGATGTGCTGAAAGAAAGCCAAGAAAAGCGGCGGCGTGCTCAGCTGAGGGATGACTAGCTTCCCTGGAAACATAATTGTAGATGACGTAGCACACATAGCTTTCGATGAAAAATATTTCATTCATTCTAACATACTTTACAATCTTTTACCCTCCCTTTCAAAGCCTATCTCAAATACTGAGCAACGCGATGAGCGCGCTCAAAAATTGGATCCAAAAAGGCGTTGCTGGACCGCTGGATTTCACTTATGAAGTGTTGCATCGCAGCTTCATCATCGAGTTCCAACGCAAACTTCGATTCGAATCTCAGTAACGCCTTCTCATAATCTTGATTAATGTTAATATCTGGAATATTCGCGTCCGCCATGAGGCTGAAGAGGTTCAACAACAACACCACAGACTCGCTTTTTCGAAGGATATTGTATGCTTCACAGCAGTAAGTTTTAAACTCACTGAAGTACTCACCCATTGCCTCGACCATCTCTTTGCATAGCTTCATCGAAGGCGGTGATATTTTAGGGTCACGCCCCATGATGAAACCGAAATCGATGTGGAACAATCTTCCATCCGACGTCAGCATCAGATTGTCCAAGTGTCTATCGCCCACTCCAAGTAGATAGGTCACCACAGAGTATCCAGCGCAGCTCTTGATGAAATTTGTCATAGCTGTCACGGTGCATCCACTCGGCCCACAAGGGTCAGGGTTGTGTAAAGCTATGTAAGTGGTCAACTTTTCGTGTTCTTTCAATATGTCTGCCAAGGCTCGCGACTTGACAAACTCGATGAGACCTGTGTCACTACCGGTAGCAAGTACACGATAACTCGTCAACTTCAAATCAAGATTCTCACGCTTTAAAATCTTATCCATGAGGGAAATCATCTGCACGCAGAGCTGATCTTGTCGTAGATCGTCTCCTTTCTTGAAAATCATCGTCGCACGATCTCCAGTCCTGTTGAGTTGAAAAAATAAAATTAATAATTGAAGGTGCAAAATAAATGTAAAAACTTACAGCGTCTGGAATGAAAGCTTCAATGGACTGAGCGCTGATTTGAACACGTTACTTTCACTGCATCAAAAGTGTTAGTGGCCATTGCAAAATCTAATCAATCTTCAAGTTCTCACCTTGCAACGATGCCACTTGTCAGGACCTGCGAATACCCGAAATAATTAGTACACACGTACTCCTCGAAAACTCGTGTTAAGTTCGTACCGTTGGATTCAAAGGATTTGGAATCGACTGTGGAAAAGATGAAAGTACAGAGCCTAGCGCATTGTCGCTAGACAGTATAGCCTGATGATTGAAACAGTCAAATTCTGCATTTAATTAATTAATTTAATAATTATTCGTAACGCACCCTCAACCGCTCAACTTTGCGGGCTCCACGTAACATGTTGACTTCTTGCGTGATTATCTGTACATCGAATTGAGAAACGGATCCAATTCCCCATCAAAGCTTCAAGCTCACCGTAATTTTTTGCATCAGCTCGTCTTGAAATTTCAGTGTATCCCAGAAACCTTGTCCACGCTTTCCTTTTGCACGACAAGCCCGCTCAAACATCGCAAATGCACTTGAGCTACGTTCAGCTGCTGTTCCTTCCCAACCAACTTGTAGATACCTATTGGAGAAAGCCTCAGTAAGAGCACATGGGATATTTAATTTAATTAATTTGGAAGCTGTTCAAGGATGGCTCTCCTCCACTTACCAGTACAAATAATTCCCGATAACTTCATCGGCTACCGCACGTTCCACTAAAAATTTAGCTAATTCATTATCATCGTTCTTTTCGTATCGTAACGCCTGTAAGAGAACAGTATCAAGTCGTCAGTCGGAAGAAATAATTATAAAATTCGGTTGCAGAACACACACTGGACAGTGATCCAACACACCAGAAACGGGCCTTACCTGTACGAGTTGCAGTAAATACACCAACAGATCATCATTCTCAGTGTGACGTAAAATTGAAACCGCATAGCGTCTCACATCACTGTTCGAGAAGCTCGGTGTCAGAAGTTCCAGCGCAGTCGCAGGTCCAATCGGTGCCCACTCGTACATGAGCTGCACTGAAGCCTTTGTTTCAGCTGGATCAGACCAATCAACACACTTGAGGAATTTCGTTAGTGCTCTTGAATCTTGTCTAAGGGCGAATCGGAACTTCCAGAGCAGATTTTGGGACTCCATGTCGAGAGGCCTCGTTGGTGGCAGTTGGATGATGGCGGAAAGTCTGCGCTTCTCAGCCCCGTCTGGCTTCAATTCCATATCAACCACCCCACGCCCAACGCTACGCGAAAGCTTTTGATGCTTCCGTTCAGCCGGATTTTCCAACATCAAATTCACTTCATCATCCACAAGCCAAGTCAGTCGTTGCCAACTGACAATGTTATTGATGGAGCTTTCTTTCGTGTTCTCGTGGAAAACCACTGGGTGCACATATATGGGTAGCTCAAGCAACAACTGAATGAAGTCATCTGTCCTCCGAGCAATGCGCGATTGTATCCCGCGGGCATCACGTATTCGGGAAAACACTAGATTATCCAACCAATTGACCGAAGGCAAAGTTCCTTGTTCATACTGCACCAAGAAACTTTCGAGTCGCTGCAGCTCATCGTGCTGTTCCATGAATTTCACCCCAAGATGATGGTACTCGTTTAACTGCTCCCTTGACGTCGCTAACATCAAGCACTGTGATCCTTGTAGTATTCTGTTGTTTTCTCCGAAAACCGCAATGCTACTGCGACCCAATACTGAGTATGGGATTCTTCTCGCCGAACGGACCTCGAACTCCATGCAAGTCTCGCGTGGAAGGTCTCTGACCTTGATAGGAAACTTCAAGTTTTCCTTCCACTCCGCGACTCCATCGGTGTGAACGATCACATTAGTACAAACTTCATTCGTTAGAGCTTCGTCTTTCGCAGCGAGTCGTGCACTGACAAAGACTTCATTTTCGAGTGAAGTGATTCGTGAGTGGGGGAGTTGACCGCACAGGGCTGTGATTCGCACACTGAAGTCGAGCGACACATCGCTACTCAGAAATACTTGACCATCACTACCATCTACCATCTTACTCACCATGGAACGTGCTCAGTCAGGTCGCTAGACGAGCACCAACCACCACACCACCTGTAACGGAATCTCCTCGTTTTAAAATCTTTTCTTGGGTTCGTCACGTGCTTCAACTCCTGTTTGCATCAACGAGCAGCGTAAACTCACGTTTCAATCGCTTCGTGTAGTGCAGTCACTTTCAAGCGCGCTCTCGAGCGTCGACGTCTCACACTCGTGTGCTCCTTCGTTTCGTTAGCAAAAGTTTTCGTGACTTGGAAGCTGGCAAGAGTCCGTTGAGTCAGGAACGGTGAAAAGTACCCAGATCCCTGAAACTCTCTCTGAAACTCTGCTGAAACACCTCAGCCGTCCGTCCGCACAAGAGCTCGCGGCCATGTTGTCGTGTAATAGTTGCTGGTGCACACTAGATAGTGGATCAAGTTATATTTCGCAGTGCGATCATGTCTACTGTGCGTTGCGACGGCGAACGCGCGTGCTTGTGCTACACCCCTGACTTTGTTTTGTGCAAAAACTCCACCAGACCCGAGAGCCCCGACACGCGCGTTTCAACACATTATCCAGACTAAAGGACCACTTTAGGTGAAAAATGTATCGTCGCCACCGTCGAGCAGCGCCGGTGCATGGTCTGCGCGACGAAGATGGAAGAACGAGATATTCGTGTTGCAGAGGTTCAACCAGACCTGGCGGTACTTCAACGAAAGCTATCAGGCTACTCGCCGAATGACATGCTGACGGCTGTTGCACACGGTATCAAGTTTTGGAATGATCAATTAGAGCTTAGATATAGGACAGAGTTAGAAAAATCATACACGAGTTCCCAGAGAAATGCAGAAATGTATAAACGCAAACTTCAGGTACGCACCACTGCAGACTTTGTAACGTGGATCTGATGTCGGCCAAACACCTCCGTAGGATGTGCATGCAGCCTATAAAAAAGCAAAAAGTAAACAAGATGAGCTCTGGGCACAACTGAAAGATAGAGAGAACGACATTCAAGAATTACAGCAGCGTTATGAAGAAAAATCTAGAGAGAAACATCGAACTCACACTTCTCTTGAGAGTCCAAAGACTATCTTGGCCAACAAACCATTGAAAAGACAGTCTCTAACGATACCTCAAAGTAAAGTGAGAATTAATACCGTCACCCATGTCGACTCTGGCCATTGGCGTAAGCAACAAGTCCTGTCAGAACAATTCCGTAGCCGTTCTTCGGAACAATTTCGATTACAAGCACACACCCTTCAGCGCCGCGATAGCCGCACGAATAGTCTGGATACTAGACTCACGCCACCAACCAACTCGAGGGAGTCACGTGAGCGCGCTTTTCGTCCTCTTTCACCTTATACGAGGCATCAGGTTGAGCCGCATATTCTTTCTGATAGCGGTGACCGTGGCGCGATGTTTTCGAAACGACGAATATTTTGAACATCAGATCAGGTGGAAGGGTATCATGACGACTCTGTCTGTTTACGCTATCTCTTAGGACTAAAAGTACGAACTGAATTCGCTAAGATGTGATTTTTAATGAACTGAATGATTGCGCACTATTCAACGCCCCATCACACTCTGGGCAGCCACGTTGAGGCCAGACAACAAAGCGCCCCCTGCACCGTACACAGCGATCGCCCGAGGGCCACTCATACTCTTGTAAAGAGCACCTGCCCCTGCACCGGCAAAAATGGAGCATAATGAATCATATCTATTCTCCATGTATGCCATCGATGCGCTTTCGAGAGCAGCGTAATACAAGCCAACGCAGCCAAACGTGTTCCCCATCGATCTACCCCTCTGACTCACCGCGTTGAGCATTCTATTCAATCTCAATTTGGATGTCTCTAAGGAAGACTCGGGTGCGGATTTCATACTACCGTATAACCCCCATCCGCCTCCAGCGATGCTCCCACCAAGGTATCCAACCCCAGTCAGGTACGTCAGGTTTTCACTCCAACTTCGTGTCTTCACCGAACGCTCCTCGTCGAACAAAAACTCCGGCGTATCTGATAACGCGTAAATTGCTTTGTTCATGGAGGGATCGAATGGTCCACCCAAGCCACTGTAGGGATTGTAAGCTCCACTTGTGGCGGGCAAGGGCGGTAAGCTCTCAGCCGGCGCACCGAAATTGGGTTGCTCTATATTCTCACTGAGCGGACTGGTCGCTCCAGTCCCGTCAGTGGTTTCATTCAAGTTTGCAGTTCCACTAGACGATACCTCGTTCTTCTTATCGCGTCCTCGCACCCCCAGTAAGTCTCTGAGCCCCATGATTCTCTCTCACACGATCGGGCGTCTTCGTCTTCCGTCGCTTCGACCGCAAGGCGTGGACCGAGATCTCGCTCGAGACGTCAAACGAGTTCGCGCCGTCCGTTATGACTTTTCACCCCGAACTTCTCTTGCAGAGACTCCAGTTCACGCGCCGAGGAACGTGCGCTCTACACTAAAGTCTCTCAGAGTGGAGACGTGAAAGATGTGCGCCGCTGTGGTTTGAGGTGAGGTGGTGCGCGCCTTCCCCACACAAGCCGACGGGTTTAGGCGGAGGTAGAAGAGCGCAGGAGGGAAGACGACGAGACGAAAAAGCTGATCGACTCGTTCTTACTGCGCTATAGGGTCAGTAGAGAGCGTGCGCGTCGATGTTGGGAGCATACTCAACTTTTTCCATCACATCGGCGGGCCCGAGGCCCACAGGGCGCTTCGTGCGCGCACAGAGAGAGGCCTCCGCATCGAATGGCGGGAAGAGAATCGTGATTGAGAGACCACATCGTGCTTGTCTCAGAGCTACGTCAAACGCTTTCTCGATCGAAGTGGGTAGTCTTTTCCGTTCCACTCGCCGTGTACACAGCTGGGTGTGTGCTGCTGCGAGCCACGGTTGGGTACTTTCGGACCGTGACTACCCGGAAGGTGAGGTTATTCTGGGCATTGAAATCCGTTCGCATTCGATCAAAGCAGCGCCAGTCGACACTGCAAATGCAGAGTTCCAGCGACCAGGTGTCTCTGTGCCCATCGAAGATTTTAGTGAGGAGACTCTTAAAGGGGCACTTCAGAAGATAGCAGCGCACTTTCGTTGGAAGGGCCCAGTGGGGATTAGTTACACGCGCTTAGCCGTTCGTGCGCTTGGAGGAGTTCAAAAAGGAGAGCATATACTATCCACGATGATCCCTGATTGGAAGGGTCGCGTTGCAACCATGATCCACACTGAAGCGGCAGCGTACGCAGAGATGTATTTTGGTCCTGGTCGTGAGCAAGCTGGTATAGTGCTTGTCTGCACACTGGGTAAAGGATTCGGCGCCGTTCTGTATGAAAGGGGTCAGAAAGTTCGTAACAAGGACTTCAAGCACTTAACTTGGACGTACGAACGTGAATTGATAAAATTACAAAAATTGTGGGGTTGGAGTGGTGTCGTACCGCCACTCCCCTCGTCCGATGGTATCATCCAACGCGTGGAGGACTATGGGTTAAACGGCAGAGGTTGGTGGCTCGAGGATATAAAGCCATCAGAAGAACCATGTGCGGAAACAGACGCAGTTCTCGCATGGGCTTCTTTAGTGGATAGATATCTTCAGAAAATTGCATCAAGTGTCACGCCAGAGCGTCTCATACTGTTACCCACCGGCACAGCGACGGATATGCACGAAGAGCTCTTTTTGAAACTTTTTAGACCGGGAGTCCAGTTGGCTGGTCTGAATGAAGATGTACTTGTCATGGGAGAATTTCCAGATCGAGCTTTGGTGAAAGGGGCTGCAGTCGGAGCGCATATTGAGCTTCAGAGTAAGGCAGCGAGCGGTATCTTGAGGGATGCCATCTGTCTAACTGTTACTGATAGCGAAATTCTCCGTCCACTTTCTGAAGAGCAGATGGCATGGGTTTTCAAGAAACTCGACGTTAACAAAGATGGAGAAATATGTGAAAATGATCTGGTTACGGGGGCACGATATTTTGGTGCGCCTTTATCAATTGCAGAAATTCACTGCGTCATGAAAGAGTTGCACTGTGGACTGTCTGGAGCAATTACGAAGGAGCAGCTTACAACATGGTGGTCTTCTGAGTTGTCTCACAGTATCGTAACGCAGATATCATCTGCTGCAGAATTACAAGAAGCGCTTGATTCCGCAAAGGCTGCTCCGGGAGTCGTCACGGCTGAAACTGGCGAGTTAGTCGCGTCTAATGCTGACAAAGTTGTTGTGGTCAAGGCGGGCTTTGCTTATTGTCGGCCATGCAGGAAGTTTGAGTCTTCATACGAACTGATCGCAAGAAACCATCCCGATGTTTCTTTTCTGAAAGTTTTAGGGGACAGTACACCTGCTGCCGCACATCTATGCAAAGATGTTCTTGCAGTTCAGTCAACACCTGACTTCCGAATTTACAAAGGTGACGTTTTAATATGTCAATTCACGGGAGCGAACAAGTCAAAACTTGAGGAAGCAATCGCGACGGCGCTCAACACGTAGACAAGCCTCACGGCTTACAGTAGGTTTTACAATACAATAGTGTTTATTAATCTTTCATAATTTCATTCCACTGAGCTTGTCCATTGAGAATTTGATCAAGCTTTTGCTCAATTCGCGTGGAATCATCCACGTCACCGATAGATTGCCATTTACTTTTTGATGGATGCCAAATGATGACGTGTGACTTCAACCGTGGATCGTTGAAAACTTGAGAATATCCACATGCATCAACATCACGCTCGCGTAGTTCCACAAAAGCGAGCAATTTCTCACTTTTGAAACAATCAGCAAGTTTTCTGAAGCGTTCGTTCGGTTTCTCCGTTGCTATGGTGACCACATAAATAGTTTTGCCCTTCAAATAATGCCCTCGTATATCCACTAGTTGATGATCTACCTTTTTCTTCATGTTCTGACGCCGTTGGTCCCCATTATTCATCTGGAAACCAGTCATGAGCCGCCTGAGCCAGCTCGCAGTGATAATTGCAAAAATTGTGCCTAAAAGAGGAAGAGCACCTGTTTCTAACATAAAATACCACAGTACCTCAACGATATCACTCACATCAGTACGAAGAGCTTTGATTATCTCACGAGAAGATACACGTGCACCAGTCTCATCAAATAAACTTGAAGTCGGCAATATCTCATACTCTTGGAAATCATCTCGATTTGCATTCAATATACGCAGCGCCCATGGTACTATTGTATCACTATTATCATCTGGCTTTGCAAACGCATCATAATGTACAATCGTTCGATTGACTTCATTGAAGATGAGGGCAACCAATGATACTTCTCCGTCACCACCACCAAACCTCTCTAAGAACTTTTTGTTATGCACCCCTTCTGCCCAACCAAAACTCACTTCCTCCGCCATCGACGGTATCCTAGCAACGACTTCACTTCGAACATCCCATAATATTCTCTTTAGTCGTTGTTTCAGTACACCTGATCTGGAATGAATGCCGACAAAACAAATCCGTTGTGGCCCGTCTGGACTACAGCCAATGGCGGCTGCACTTGAAGCTGTCAACTTGGGTATACGATGGAATCTATTGTTGGTGAAAACTTCTTTCATTTTTTCTTTTGAACCCACATTTTCAGTAACTGTCGCGCCGAAATCCCGAACAATGAGCATCACAGGTGCCTCACTAATGCCAAAATTTTTCAACCAGAAAGCTTTGTCTTCGTCGAAATCTGCTCGCACGACGTGAACATCCGATTTGTGCTCCATAGCTAAATACCGAGCGATCACAGGAGTTTTAGAGGTCGTAACTAAAATGAATTGTACTTTATCACCAGCAGTCATAGATAGAACTTGATCCTTCGTAAGTAGCGGAAGATGTGGCAGTCCCAACACTTTCTCCGATACGTATGACACAAGCAGGTTGGCCTTGATTGATCCACGATAACGAATGACACAAGACGGATGTTTACAGTTCGGGCGAATACCAATTATGACAGGTAAATCTGATCGACGGATCGGACGGGAGAATAAAGCGCTTGATCCTAGTCTCTGCACGAGAACTGGGTTCGTGAGAGCGTGTATACGACCAAACTCTGCCACGCCATTCAACAAACGCGATGTCTGCTCCCACGTCGGTCCAGTCCTATGACAGGAATCGATGGTATCATCGTATATTTGTACTAACCACGGTTTTTGTCTGTTGAAAACGAGCTTGTCGAAATTCTTCTCATTCAGTGAAACAGTTTCGGAAGCAATCATCTCTGCTTCTTGGAAACCACCTCGCTGACCATGCCCGTCAGCAGCTGACTCCGTGTCCCAGGTTCCACGGCGATTCACTCCGGTGAGGTGTGGACCACGGCTGAGGGTTGTTGTATCTGAAAAACTCTGCAAATCGTACGTTCGCTTGGCCTCTGGATCCGACAGAGTTGAGTAAGCTTTCTGTATTTCAACAAACCGTTCACTTGCTTTTCTCTTTTCATCTTTGTCGACGTTCCTTTGTTTGTCCGGGTGATAAATCAGCGACAAAGATCGATACGCTCTTTTGATATCTGCTGGACTAGCTCCTCTCTCAAGGCCCAATACCGCGTATAGATCGTGTCCGGACACTCGGACACCGTGGAGCGCGAACAGGATGACGCAACAAACGAGGCGCGCGAAGGACATTTGCCGACGATTCATGGCTAAATTCCACCCGAGATCGTACGGCTAGTTGTCATCAACACACGTGCATGATCGAGACCGATTGCCGACCCCGTCGACGCGACCCGAGCCGCGGGACGTCGAAATGCGGGCAACGAAGATGTGGGTAACGACTTTATGCTACGCCTAGGGTTTGACTACATCTTGCATTTTTAAGCATCTTCCTCATCCATCGCACCCGCGTACTCTGCGATGCAATCTAAAGGAAGAATATGTGCCTCAAAGTCGTCATTAAGTTGTATCGACGCAGTATCGTTCGACTTGTACTTTTCAAGTAGTTTTCCACGACGCCCACGAAACTTGCCGGCGACGACACAAACGCGACCACCGGGTCTTGGTACAACAGTTTCCAATGATCGTTGACCGATTTCAATCGTCTTACCTCCATCTTCAAGTCGTAGCATGCATTCAGTCGGAGTTAGAACGTCTTCAATGATCCCTTTCATCAGGTAGAACTGTCCTTGTTGGAAACTTTTACTAACAACTCGAACTCGAATGTTAGCAAACAACCATGGTTTGGCTGATGTTCCTGTTGTTTTACCCTTACCATCCCTATCACGTTTCTCGCCAACTGTCGCGCGCTTACTCGTACCCATTTCTTCTAGCTCGCTTGTCCTAACCGTGACTATTTTCCCACTATTGGTGAGCTCAACACTGACCTTTTCGCCGGTGATTTGTATGACTCTAGCAGAAATGCCCGCGTGACGTCCACTCGCAATGAACATCATCTTGCCTTTCCGAGGTCCAACCGCTTCGCGCTGAACAAGCTTTTCATCTAGAGTCTTCACATTCCTGAGTCCCGCGCTTGCTACAACCTGCGGGTCTCTCACCATGTCTGCTTTCTTTTCTCTAGATTCTCCTGGCTTGATGTATTTTTTTTGTGGTTCATCTTTTGTGGCTGGCTGTGCCCCTAAACCAAGTCTACCGGGCCGAGGAATAAATTCGACTGCTTCGACCATACCTTTGTGCATTCGCCCGACCGCTTCACCTTCCTCCCATCCCATACCGCGCAGCATGGCTTTCCCGAAATCCTCTATCGGCATATCCTCATAATCATCCATGGATGCTTGATCTGGTAGATCCTCCATATCTTCCTTGAATGCCTGAAGCTCTTTCTCTTGCAAACTTTTACCAATGAAACTCTCCTTCGCTCGCTCCTCATCACTCATTCCCATGGCGGGAGTACCACCTTTTGGACCCATTTTTGTTAACCCGTATGACACTCCATGTTGAGCCACCTCGCCGCCACTAGCTGCTATGGTCTCTGCAACATGAAATCGCTGCGCGTCTTGTTCTATCTCTTCTTTTGTTGGGATAAAGCTTGGGGCCTGTGTACAAAAATAGCGTTTGTCAGTCACTCGCTTCTCCACAGAGAATTGGTGTCTTGTACTCACCTTGCGTTGACGTCCAGTACCGACTTCAAACGTATTCTGAATCTTGGGAATGACCTTGACCTCGGGCACAGTGACTCCCTTTGTGCCTTCGAGCCCGTTCTCTGCCACACCCGTCACAAATTCCACCTCTTCTTCCTTCTCTTCGTGCTGCACGGCAACCTTGGCTTGCGGCGCTTTCTTCTTCGAGAAAGTGAACGACTGCATGACGGCACCGCCGCGGTCCAAGCGCGCCACTCGTAGCGGTCCGGGGCGTGTATCTCTGAGATTCAATGTACCGCGTCCCGCTCCTTTGCGTTCGCTCGCGGCCTACACGCCAAGCAGTGGAGGTGAGAAGCGCTCTCTCCAAAAGTGGACCCGTCTGAATCGGTTACCGCAATCTGCGACGCCCTGGGAATAAGCAACGGTCTAGAGGCAGGTTGGAAGGAGCCAAACGAAAAAAATCCACATCGTCTCCACGCTTTATCTCGCTTTGCAGAGCCATGTCAGATGAAAAGCGGACGATGCTAGAGGAAGATTTCGCGGAATTCAGTGCCAGAGTAAGGCGAGTATGTAAACGTGCAGCGACGCTCACGTTGAGCGCCGCGCTGATTGCTGGTGCCTTACTGGTTCTATCTATGATTCTTGTCTTCACCACACGATTCTTTCTCGTTCCAAGCGGTCCAGCATCGCTGACACAGGACCTCGTGTTCGATTACACTTCCAGCTCTCCCATCGCAAAAGCAAGTTTTGTGCGCGAAAAGTTTGGCGAGAGACAATCGCAGACTTCGAATGCACGCGAAAGGATGTTGAGCCCGAGACAGAAATTTGACGTTGAGATCGAGTTCATCGTACCGAACAGCGAGTACAATTTCGATGTTGGTATGTTTCAAGTGGATGCGAAAATGAAGACGCGTCAGGGCAAAACCTTGGTCGACGCATCTCGCCCTGGGATCGTAAAATATACTTCAAAGGAAGTAAAATGGCTGAAAACCATCGTCTGGTGGCCATTGCATGCCCTCGGCCTGATTGTTGAGCAGCAAAATATTCAGATCACTATGGTGAAAAATTACCAGGAGAACGCCGAAGCACCCTTCACAGATATCGAAGTCACCATGAAACCGCACGCTGGAAGCACTATATTACCACAAATTTACGAAGCCCGTGCGATCATTCATTTGAGTATGGGAATTTTTGTGAAAATCCTATACTTCTACCCAGTGACATCATTTGTCATCCTGGTTGGTCTGCTCTGGTCAAGTTTGAGCTGTTTCGCTTTCTTCGTCACGGCTCTCTCTTTGTTGGTAATGGGGACAAAATTGGACGAAACAGCAAGGCTCTCTGCAAGTAAGTCACGAGAACAGTCCAAGTATGCCGGAGCCATAGCCGATGCGATGGATTCTGTCACGAGTTCTCAGGCGCCAGAACATTCGAACCGGGCTGACTTACTTGACGAAGGGCTGAGGCGCCGAAATGTAGCTTCTTCATGATGATTCATTTCTGTACAAATTGTATTTCTAGATTTAGTCATTCTATTTCTTCATTTTCTTCATGAGGGATTCGCGCCTTCTAGTTTGTGCTCAACAAACTCATCAATCAAGTATGGCCACGCGTCATTCGGGTCGTAACTCTGCAGATTTTCACCAACCTGTCGACTAAATTGAAGGACTTGCGACCACGTGTCATTCGATATCGCTTTGCCGTGATTGATTTCTAAAAAGTTACACCAATCGTCCGTGAAGCACCACCTCTCAGCCATCAAAACCTTCCACAAACCAACAGCTGTTTCGAGAGTCAAGGCCTTCGCGTTTGGCTCCTTCGCAAAACCGAACGTAAATTCGTACACATTCTTAAAACTCACTGGATTTTCCAGCTCCTTCCTGAGACTATCTATCTTACTTTTCAATTTATCGATTGAATCGCACCCCAAAGCAGTCAATCCTCGAGTGAACTCTTGCTTCGTGTACTTTCCCATACTTTCGGCTCCCATCTTAAGTGACAAGACGAGAGTCACCGGATCGAAAGGATCCACACCTAAATCTTCGCACAACCTGATGATGCCCTCGGCCTCCAATCGTTCATCGCCTTCATCGTCCTGAACCTTGTACGCATCGAAGAGAGCGTTAATACCAGCCTCATTCGTGGAAGACTTCTTGGAACTTCTTGAGCGTAACGAATAAAAGTAAAGCTCGAACGCAGACTCTATGTCCCACGATGCGTCTTGGAGCGCCTGCAGTGAGATCACCTCATCATTCGTATCTGCAACATCCATGAATCGGCGTAAAGTCGCCTTCTGATTCCTGTTGAGCTTGTTCTGTTATCGACGACAACGGCGGTCAGTTTTCAAGTTCGGAGAGTTTGCATGGCTCGCGGGAGTCAAGCGTGACTAATCCTTCGCGCAAGCAAGCGCAAGACATACCATTGACCCAGCTCTATTATTCGCGCACGTTTGAGTGGATGTAGTCGAGGAGTGCGCGCGGAAATATGAGGAGCTCGTCGCATCGCTCGTGGGGTGGCTGACTGAGAACCTGCACTCGCGCGCGTCACGCGAGATGGGGCACTGGAGTGAACAGTTCTACTGATCTCTCACGGAAAAAAGTAAAATTACCACTACAATGTGCGTAGCTATTTCATTTTTTAAAATGACTAGGGGATAGACTGCGTTTGTTGCGGAACAGCTGTGATAATTTCGAGTTTGCGTTGCAAGTAGGCCGCTCCAATAAGGAAGAGCGTGCACATAGCAAACATGGCAGAGAGAGGGAACAATGCCACATTGTACAAGACAATACACACAAATAAGTTGAGAGGAATTCTGAAGCAGTTCATGACGGTGCTTCTAATTTCCTCCGGAACGTATGTTGCACGCATCTTCATCATACTTGGCCAGAAAATTCCAACCAAACCTTCGAAGACGAGGAATCCGAGCATGATTATCTGACCCTCTAATGTGATCGAGTTACCAGCGCTCTTCGGAAGCGGTAACATGTTGACGAAGATGGGCAACGAAAGTGAGGCGGCAGACGCCAAGAACACATATTGCATGTACTTCTCTGGGCGCAAATCCTTTTCTGCAAGAAGTTGTCCGGCAATGGATGAACCAATCATGCACGCAACCATCATGGTGGCAAAAATCATGCCGTGCGGAATGATTTCTTCGTTCGGGCTCAAAGCAGGCGTCCATAAAAATACGAACGAATACATCGCAGCCTCAAACAGAGACTGCATGGCTCCAAGATAAAGCACCTTCTTATCATTGAAGATGGCGTTCGAAGCCGCACGGAAACTCGCTTGAAGGGAAGCATTTTCAGTAGCAGCGCCTTTGTTTTCAGTCCACGTAGATGCGATGATGGCACCACCGATCGCCAGGAACGTCGCGGCGGCGTCAAAGGGCGCCACGGGTCCAAGATCCATATCCGTTACTAAGTAGTTGGCCAATAAGCCCGCTATGATCGAAACCAAACCATTACCGATGAAGATAGCTTTTGAAAATGTTCCATTCAGCCAGTCAGGATCGTAGTTGCGAGCGAAGTGCTCAGAAACTAGCCACGACTCGAATGCGGTGAACAGGAGCGATGTAGCGATTCCGCCAAAGAAACGGCCCAGCATGAGCACGCCATAGTCGCTCCAGTGTTTCGTGATGCACGAGGCGATATACGTGGCCACGTAAGTGAGAGCTGCTCGCTTTCGTCCGTATCTATCCGCTAAACTCCCCACGATTGTTCCGAAAATCATACTGGCCCCGAAACCCGCGATGAACAGTTTCCCGATGTCTCCCGTAGAGTAGCCGTAGTGTTTGTACAGCGCGTACACGTACGGTCCTTGCAACCAATCACCAGCCATCATCAACGCGTACACGACCAAGTAATTATTTCGAAACGCCAAGAAATTCGCGGGTAAGTTTGCACCCTTCCCACTCATTCGTTTCTTTCGAAGTTCCATCGTCGCGCACGCGCACGCGAGCGCGCAAAACGTGACGACGTAAAACAACTCCATGTCGATCCGCGACGACTCGAACTCGAACTCGGTTTCGCTCCCTCTCGGACGCGACGCCGTATCACGCGCACCACCGGTCCAGCGCCGAGTCGCGCGATGCGGACGCACCTTCTGGAAATCTGCACGATGGACGACCGATGACGACGACGATGACGATGGGTGGATCCGAGTCGCGTCGCCCCACTCACGCATCCGATCGAGGAGATCTCTCGACCAGAGGTGGGAGATCTGTGCGCGCGCGAGGGTTGATCGTGCGATGGGTGGGATCATGGTGTTAAAAACAACGCGAGTACGAGTCTACGCGTGCGATGCGGGGATAAAAAAGAGCCCAATCGTAAAAACCGGTCGGCGCCCGACCGCCCCGGGCGCTCGGCGCGCCCGAGGCGCGCGCGGGCGGACGACGGGCGAGGGGAGGCGTCGGCGCGCGGTACAACGTGACGTCGATCCCGAAACGAACATGATGCAAACTTTGACGCACAACGCGACCGCGCTCAGGTGCGCGACGCGATCGCGCGCGGGCGTGTGCGCGCCCGATTGCACGCGGATGGGCTCGGGCGGGCGGGTCGGGCTCGGACGTTTATCTATCCGCGCGCGGGGAGTGTGCGCGGCGCGAGGAGTCGCGCGAGCGGAGACGGTCGCCCGTCGAACTCGATACTGACGAAAACGTTTTTTTCCTCGAAGCAGAGCCCCGAACGCGCTCCGCCGCGCGCGCACGTCCAGGTGAGTCAACGCATCGCTCGCGAGGGTCGATAAGGTCGCGAAAAGTATCTCGCGTGAGGTCTTGCGGAACGATCGCGCGACGAAACGCGAGATGGCGCGAGAACGCGCGCGAGTACGGTTCCACGAGGGGTGGGGGATTACGTCTGGACGAGATCCACCGTTCGACGCCCGATAAAGTTTCGCGAAGCGACGGTTCACGCGCGTAATGTTCCGATCTCGAGGTGTTCTGGAGCTGGTGCCGCGAGGCGCCGCTCGCTCGAGGGCACCGTTGAATTTGAGCATTACTTGGTGCCACGAATGATGAAACGAAGAGAGAAGACTGACGGTTGCGATTTATCGTTCTTTTCATCTGTGTCTGCAGAGGTATCGTCGCCACGGCCACCACTGAAGGACGCAAGGCTGCTCCGCTCGAAACCGGCGGTACGCTCAAGGGTGACAAGGCTTTCGGCAAGGCTGCGGGCGCCGCTGCCATGACTGGTGCGATCTTCGCTGGCGAACAGTCTGCGTGGAAGGATCCACGATGGGTGAACGGCAACTGGGATCTTGAACAGTTCAAGAATGCGGAAGGCGAAGTCGACTGGGACGCTGTTATCGACGCCGAAGTCGTGCACCGTAAGATGTTGGAGGATCGCCCGGCTGTGTATGATGAAGATGGTCTTTTCGACACGTCCATTGTGCCGTGGCACGTCTGGATGCGCCGTTTCCACCTCCCGGAGGCTGAAAAGGCGAACGGTCGCGCCGCGATGGTTGGCTATGCCTTCGCGTACCTCATCGACGCCGCGGGCGGTGCTGGCCTCGTTGACTTGCACAACTCTTTCTTGGGCAAGACGGCCATCCTCGCCACCATCCTCTTTGTCACCCTCATTCGTTCTCTCAAGGATCTCGATACGTTGAAGGATCTCGCTGAAGAGGCTACTTTCTACGACAAGCAATGGAACGCGTCTTGGGAAAACGCCGAGCGCCCGTCTGAGTCGGAATAAACGCTTCAACAGACAAAAGTTCTTTCTTTCTTAGGTATCGTAGCTGGCTTGCTGTATGAAAATTCATCGAGCGGAAACTCTTCATGAATTTAATACCCATTTATCATCATAAATTTACTTTCCCTAGTGTAACGCGTCTCGCCGCCGCACGCATTACAGTTCTCAGAGACAGTCGCCAAACACGCCCTCTCGCGCACCTGAACTCGAATGCGCGTGTACCTCCTGGACTCAGGTATGAATTTCCATTTGCCGTAGGCATTTACCGTAGGCTGATGCTTAGCGGAGCGCGTTTTCGAATCGACGTGCGGTATCCTGTCTCGCGACAATCGAACGAATCGGCTAGGCTACGTTCATCGACTCGTGGGTCGAGACGCACGCTGAAAATGTCCAGCAGCACAATCGATACCACCATAGATGCTGCATCATTCCGACCGAGGGACGCAGTGGCCAAATTGGAGGCGCACATGAGAGAGGGCGCGCGGTATCCTCAGCTAAGAGCATTGGTCGCAGAATGGCTAGCGAGCGCCGTACAGCCGGCACAGTTTGTGACGGAATGCATCGAATTAATCCACGAGGAAATCTCAAAAGATCCAAGAAATATAAGCAGTGAGGACCATAACGATGCAGATATGTGGGTGGCTGTTTTCTTGTTGCTGGACTGTCTGCGAGACGTACCGGGTGCGTGGGAGGAGTGTAACCGAAAGAGTTTTAGCACTACGATCAAAAGTTGCGTCGTGTTATGCGCTCAATCGCGTGCGAAAATGGGTTCGCTTGTTCGTTCTATAATTGTTTCGCCGAATACGACTGTTCCGGCCCGTGTGACGATCAGGTTGATTCAGACGTACGGACTCGAGCTGGAGGATCTCAGGCTGGAGGAAGCTAGCGATAAAGCGCACCCTCTGACAAAATTAACAAGGAAACTTATTGCGGAAAGCAAATACAATTTGGCTATTTCTCTGGTTATTCGTTTCAGTCTGACCGATTTTGTCAAGATCGAAACGTTACAACTTCTCGCGCAAGGAAACGAATTTGCACTCTCCTTGGAGCTTCTTGAAGTCGTGTCCGATCGACAACTTACGCGCGCTTGGATTGAGTATTGCATCAGTGAGGGCACAAGAAATCATGCAGCGTTGCGTCAAGCGTATAAAGCATGTACTGCCTTCCAACTAGAGACGGAATTTCCGGAAGTTCGTTCACAATACTTCAAGTCAACAATAAGTCGAATGATAGGTAAAGGGCAGTTTGAAGCTGCACTTTCTCACGCCGGGAGCGACGTTGACCTCCAGCGCTGGGTGATAGAAAGCCTTGCTTCGATTGAAGAATTTGAATACGCTTTTCAATACGCCGATAGATGTGGCCTGGATTTTAGCTGTGATCCCATAGAATTAGAAAAAGTCATAGCCCGCAGGCGTGAAACCTTTTTCCAGCTTCCCGCCCACCTGGATGATAGCATCGTCTTCGTCAACGACGAAGCGAGTTTACTGAACGCAATGGACCATTTTCTGGCGAATGAATCAATCGTTGGTTTGGACACGGAATGGGGCGCGGCAGTTGGTGAGGGTGCAAATCAAGAAAAGAAAACTCGGGTTGCGACATTGCAACTTGCAACGCAAAATGGGGTGGTAATCCTCGATATCCCGAGACTCGTCGAAAACTTTCCAGAGGCGCTAGAAAAAACGGTAGGAAGGATACTCCAGGATAAAGACGTGCTGAAATTAGGTTTTGCGGTACAGGAAGATCTGCATAGACTCGCCATGTGTCATTCTTCCTTTAATACCGTGCATAATGTCGCTGACTTGCAGTCCTTGTGGAAGTGTGGTGTATTGGCTGCTCGTTCCAGTAGGGCATCAACGAACTATCCATGGTCGTCACGAGAAGAGCTCGCACGCTATCAGCCAATCAGTCTGTCAACCTTGGTAGCTACAGTGCTCGGTAAACCTCTGGACAAGACGATGAGAATGTCGAACTGGAGCCAGCGCCCGTTATCCACTTCACAAATTTTGTATGCAGCTCTGGATGCTTGGACGCTCGTGGAGGTTCATCTTTCGCTCCAGAAGCATTCTGGAGCGAAAGATGAATATGAGTATTTGCTGGCCAAGGTGCGGAGGTCGTACAATTCAACAAGTTGATTTCTTATGTTCTCGGGCTATGTACTAGAGTGCTATTTTTCAATCCAGATCCTAAAGACTCAATACGTCTGCTCACGCGCTACTGTCTAGCTAGATGAAATACCAAGCGGACAGACTTGCTCCATGAAGCCTCTCGGAGATACAGGACGATCATCCTTGTGCTCACCAGTGGCCAACCACTGTTGCACTTGGAATGCGTACGCGTTCACTTCAGCTTTGAAGTTCCTGTTTGCTCTTTTACATCGATACTCTCGAAAGCACCATAAATGACCACCCGGCCGTGCAACAGCTGCACCGTTGAGGTGGACACCTTGAGGTAGCGCGCCGACGATTCGCGCGGCGTGTTTAAGCAACCCTTCTGGTCCAAGATTTTCCTGATACGTCGCGGCACACGGTATGCCATTGAATATTTTACTTCCCTTAGCCCACAGAGAATCCGCCAGAGTTCGATGAATGGCGTAAAATGCATCATTGATGGGCCAGTCCCAGTCAGAATCAAACACAAGTGTTTTCTCACCGTCTCGCACGCTGAGGAAGTTGAAGAGTGTGTTTGGTATCGGTGCAAGCCATATGAAATCTGGCCTAGTTCTGATATACCACGAAAACTGTATGTTAAGATCCTTCTCCAAATGGTTTGCGATGCAAAGCAACCGTTTATCAGTGTCAAACGCAATTTTTGATGTCTCTGGAGAAGCGTACGTCGTCGTAGGACAGTTGCGACCGAAAGGATCGCGACCATCGAGCTGCAGGTGATGCGCCTCATGAAAATTCAAAATCGAAGGATTAATGACATCGATCGCTTGTTGCAACGCGTGAGGGAAGATCTTTGGAAACACTTCCACGCCCGGATGTGTCCCCGACGCGTCGTTAACCGCCAAGTCCATGACGGTGTGCACCTTGACGCACGAGCCTCTCTCAAGCTCATCAATCAGAAATCTCTTCAATCCTTGATGAACGCTCGGTAAAACAAACGATCGCGTCGAACCAGCGATGAGCAGAGCCACGTGTGAAACGTTCCCGGTGCACCGCAATCGTTCTTGGTCCTCCCGGTGATGGTGTTGCCGTCGTCTCGGCCCTCTCTTCAGCTCGGGCGCGCCGTTCGCGCAGAGCATCAACCCCATCATCACGATGAATGCGCTCACAACGATCACCCACACGATTCGTCGCCACGCATCGGCGGACGCGCGCGCGCGTCCACTCGCCAATATGGGTGTTTCCTCGGTATCGGGGCGCGCCACGTGCCGCCCCTCCACCGACGTCGTCGTCACGCTCGCGCGCATCGTCGCGCGTCCGACGATACCACCGCGTTCGACGCGTCGTCCTTTTCGCTCGAACGATCGCCGCGCGCGCTCGCCTCTGCCGATGGTTGCGGGCGAATGAATGAAAATCCCGCGCGAACGCGACCGCCTCGCCCGCACACCGCCGCCGCCGCGTCCCGATGACGACGCCGGGCGTGGCGTCGCTCGAGGCATCGCTCCGACGCGCCGCGGTGCTCGACGCCGACGACGCCGTCGTCGAGGACGAGGACGAGGACGAGGCGTTCGCGCGCGAGACGGCGCGCGCGGTGGGCGAGTATTGGTTTCCCGGTGGCGGGCAGACGCTCGACGAGGCGTATAAACGCAAGTGGTTCGCGTCGAGCGATGCGATGTCGATCGCGGACGAAGAGATACGGACGCGGTTCGGAGACGCGTTGCGTCGCGTGGAGCGAGGGATGGAGGGAGAGGCGATGGATCGAGCGGGGGTGATGCGGGCGTACGCGAGTTGGACGCGCGCGCCGTCGACGACGACGGCGCTGGTGGTGTTGTTGGATCAGTTTAGTCGACATATTTACAGAGACGATGCGAGTCGAGACGCGAAAGTGGAGAGAAATGATCGAATCGCGACGATTTTGGTCGAGGACGTGTTGGACAATAAGCGCGCGTGGCTCGATGAGCTCACGATACCAGAGCAAGTGTTCACTCTCATGCCGTTTCGCCACACGCAAAAGACGTGTCCGCGATTGCTGCGATGTCTGGACGTGATTGACGAATGTGCGAAGACGCACGTTGAAAATAAATCTCTCCTAGAACGTTTTCGCAAGACGACGCTGAGATGCTATCAGGATTTACAGGGTAAACAGCACAAGGCGGGGGATAATATTTTAGAGCGGGCAGAGTTCACGCCGACGGAGGAAGCTGTGGCGGCGATGTCCTCGCATGCACTCTATAAGACGGTGGAGGCGTTCATGCGCAGCAGAATGAGTGAGTTCGGTAACACCATAGCGGTTTCACTGAGTGGAGGTGTTGATTCCATGGTGCTAGCCTACATCTTAAAGCATCAAGGATTCGACGTCGTGACGCTGCACATCGACTACAAGAATAGACCAGAGAGCACAGAGGAGGCGGACTTCGTTGATGATTGGAGTGTGAGACACGGTATGAAGTTTGAACGATGTGTAGTGGACCAGATACGGCGCGGCGTTACTCCAAGAGAGCAATACGAGATTGAATCGAGGAAAATACGCTACGGTTTCTACAAGAGGAGCGCGGATGCGCACGGTTTCCCTGCAGTCTTGCTGGGGCATCACCACGGGGACGTACAGGAAAATATTATTACAAATCTGATGCGGGGTGCGAATTTACTGTCAGTAAATGGGATGTCCGAAGAAGGAATCGTTGAAGGTGTTCGTATCTGGCGCCCGATGCTTCCCCACGTGAAAGATGATGTGCTCGATTTTGCGCACACGTACGGGGTGCCGTACTTTTTAGATTCAACGCCGACTTGGAGCACGCGGGGTAAGCTTAGGAATCAGCTCGTACCATTGCTTGAGGACATGTTTGGGGATGGATTTCTGCGGAACGTTACCATGATTGGTCAAAACAGCGACGAACTCTGTGAAATGGTGGATAATTCACTCTTCAAACCATTTTGGGACGCAACGAGGGTGAGCGACGTCGGCTGTTATGTGGACTGCACGCCTTTCATATCTCAGCCCATCTTCTTCTGGAAGCAGGTGATTCGGGAGACTTGTCACGGTCTCGGAGCGAGTATGATTAAAGATCGGTCCGTGCGCATGTTGATGGCTCGAATAAAAAGAGAAAGATCGACCAAAGATGGATGGCTGTGCCTGAAAAAGGAAAATGCAACTTTCGTTCAGGGCAACACGTTTGCCATGTTCACATCCGAATTCATGCCTAGATCACCTGAGATTGTGCCAGGAATGTCGATCACTTTAGAGTCCACTAAAATGTCCTTCGACATCGGTAACTGGCACGTCACACTCGAGGTGGTACCGAACATGAGCACGGATGGACATTCGTCACCTCTGAAAGCTCCGGCAATTTCTGTATGGAACGTTCTTGAAAACGATATATCTTACTGCATCTCATGCAAAGAGCTGCCAGCTTCGTATGTCATAGATCCAGAGATGCGATTCCCTCCGACGCAGAATCTTGACACAATGGTGAAGAACGCACTGCCTCTCGTCGTACCCGCAGAGTTGAGCTCTGTTCACCTGCCAAAAGAGAGTAGACCGCCGCGCAAATTCTGTCGTTGGGATTTGCCAGCACTCGAGTCACCGACTTGCGTCAGAGTGAATCTAAAATTTAGACGCACTAAACTCTTCGTCGTAGCCCCAGCGAACGACGAGTGAGGCTTGTAACAACAGAACATAGGGGAATAGTTCATCCCAGTCTACTTAGTCTCCCGTGTGCGGCCCTTTGAGGGAAACCTGCCACGTGCTCGATCCCGAATCGATATTCGAAAACGCTCTCAATCGATCCAATCCATCTCTCGCCATCGCCAGTCTTCGAGCGATCTCCGCACCGTCCGTCAGCTCGCGCGCTTCGCGAAACTCGAGTTTAATTTCTTCGACGATGGCCATCTTGTTCTTGCTCGGGAAGCGGAGCGCCGAACGAAGTATGGCGCGATACAGATGAAGCGTCGATGACGTCATGTCCACACCCGTCCACGATCTCGCGTTCGGTGGACTCGTCGTCGTCGCTCCTCCGAGGACGAGGCTGACGAACGGGACGAAGACTGACGGTGAAGGAGGAGGATGACTGACTGGAAAAACGCCTCCACACGATGGCGTCCTCGTTTCGTCGCCTCGCTCTCGCGGGAGGTGCGAGCGCGAGCGCCGCCCTCGGCGCGTACGTGGGAACGGAGGAGGGCGCCCAGAGATCGGTCATCTTTTGGGCGAACGCCTTCCCGGTCTACCTGCAGTATCGAGCGGTGCAAGCGCGAAACAGGGATGCGGTGCGTTTGGGAGTTCCGGCGTGGACGGGGCTGACGCTCGATGATGACGCCGCGAACGCAGCCTACGAGGCGCTGCACAACAAGTATGCGTTACCCGTGAGAGATTTAGTCTACTCTATGCGAGGTTTCTACCTGAAAAACGCACAGTTGCTATCGACGAGGGACGACTTTGTCCCGCATCAATATCTTTCGTGGTGCAAGGATACGCAAGATAGCGCTCCGGCTGAGATGAAACCAGGAGAAGCGAGAGAGATCGCGATTAGAGAACTAGAATCAAACGGTCACGTGGATGTGTTCGAAGAGTGGGAAGAGAAACCGCTTGGAGTTGCAAGTATTGGGCAGGTCCACAGAGCGAAACTGTCCAAAAAGTACGGCGGTCGCACCGTCGTTGTAAAGGTGCAGGCGCCCGGTATTGAAAGGCGTTTTCGAGCGGACATTCGCACGTGTATTGACTTCTGTAGATTGGCGATGCCTCAACACGTGCCGCCTTTGGAAGAGATTGAGAGACAATTCTTGACGGAGTTTGACTACTGCGCTGAAGCTGAGAACCTCGAGGAGGTCCGTTCGGTCGTCATGCCCAAATGGGGTAAGAAGGTGTACATTCCCGCACCTCATAAAAGGTTGTGCACAAAAACAGTCTTGGTGATGGATGAGGTGCCCGGTAAACGTCTGGTTGATGGCATTCGCGATCAGTTTGAAGCCATAGCGCGTTACAGAGGGACCACTACGAGTAGCTTGGAGGAGCAAGAAAGACAAAAGATCGGAGGCGGTAGTTTGACGACACCGGACGCGAAACAAGCGGCAAAGCGAACGAAAAGAGTAAATACGCTACTTCAGATTCGACATTCACTGTTGAGCCCTTTCAAGCTCGCGTACAATCTATCTCCATTGAGACTACTGACAGGTCCAGTCAGTAGACAACCACCACCCCCGCTCATCAACTTAGGTGCTCTTCTTCAAACTTTAGTCGACGTGCACGCTTATGAAATTTTTGAACTTGGTGTTTTCAATGGTGACCCGCATCCTGGCAACATCGTACTCATGCCGGATGGTAGGCTCGGGCTCATTGACTATGGACAAGTGAAGCGCATTGATGAGGCTGCTCGCAGAGCGTACGCCAAGCTCATATTAGCCGTAGCGGAGGGCGACGTCGAGGAGTGCCACCGATTAGTTCAATCAGAGAAACCCGAAGGGTTCGGTGCGAAGAGTGAGAATTCAGATCCAAATGTGAGCTTCAAACTCGCGACGTTTTGGAACGATCGAGACACCCCGGATGTCACCGAAGGGCTCAATTTGCAAGAGTTTTTGGACGAGATGCAGTCGCGAGACCCAGTCATTAAAGCACCTGAGGAGATGGTAATGATCGCGCGTGTTTCAGTATTATTGAGGGGTATGGGCAACGCATTCAACATCAGACTGCGAATGGCGGATGCGTGGCGCGTGGATGCGGAAAAGTTGTTGACGAGAACCGATCCCGAGTACTTTCTTCTAGCACAGAGGTAGATGAGAAAAATTGACACACTAAATCGCGTGATAGTATTATAGTAACTACGGAGTTGTTCTGAAACACTAAGGTTCAGGAAGTATCTCTACATCTACTTCTTTTGCTCACCGCTCAACGTCACACAGACCTCAACGACATCATCCTTGACGGTGAGGGAGACGGAGAGTGGATTACTACCACCCTTTTTACCCTTACCGCTCTCGCCGTCCGTTTCCTCTTTCGACTTGTTCTTTTTATCCTTCTCCTTCGCTACGTCCTCTTCATCAGGAAGGCCAGCTGCTTGACGCTCCTTCTTGATTTTTCGCTTCTGCAAGAACTCCTCCTTCTTGACTCTGATGCTCTCCAGAGTGCTCGGCACGTCCGTAGCTTTCGCCACGACGGCGACCTGGATCTTGGCAAAATAAGCCAAAGTATCGAACGAATGTTGAATAGTCGCGGAAGATGCTGCGTTTTTACCACCTCTCTTATTCTTCTTCTTGTTGTATCCACTGCTGACGGAGAACATGTCGTCGTCGGCGGCGTCGCGCGTCGCGAGTTTCATCCCCTCCACCCCCTTTGTCACCTCTTCGGTCGACGTGGTCATCGCGGTAGATTGTTCATTCTTCTTCGACACGTCCCACTGGGCTAAGTAAGTCATGAGAGCGTCACACGCGGAAATTTCTTCCTCAAACGGTTCGGGCGCGTTTTCCAACTCCCACTGCTTGCGCGCTTCCTCGCGCGCCTTTCTCTCTTCTTGCGAAGCCTCCCACTGCGCCTGCTTAATCTCCTTTTGTTGCGCACGGAAAAGCTTCTCTTGCGCCCAATAGCTGTCTTCAATTTTCTTTTGCTCGGCACGAAGCTTATTAATCTGCTCGCGCGTAGCCTTGATCTCTTCATAGGCGGCGCTTTTCTCTTCGTTGAGCGCGGGCACGTCGGCGTTCGCGGCGTCGTCCTTACTCTTCACCTCGTTCAGTTTCGAGCGAATCTTCCCTTGCTCCGCCTTGATGGAGTTAATCTCTGCATCTTTTGCTCTGATGCGATCTAAACATCCCTTTCTAGCCGCGTCATGCGCGGTAATGATGGCTTGCTTTTCGACATATTCTCGCGCGAGGTCGCGGTTTTTATTGAGACTCTTGATTTGCTCAATCAGTCTCTTTTCTTCGGCGAGCGGCATGGTCTCGTGAGACAACTTGGATTCGATTCTATCAATTTCCTTATCGATAGATTCATCGGTGAGGAATTTCGTCGTCGAACGCATGGCGTTCGCCTTGGCTCGTACTTGATCTCGCTTCTCGTCGCTCGCGCGCAACTCCTCGCGGATCGCGTCCCGCTGCGCAATCTTTTCGTTCGCGATCGCGTTCAACGCCTTGACCTTTTCTAAGAGCGGCGCGTTCGCGGTCGAACTCGCCTTTCTCCTGTCTCTCTTCGCGTTCACGAGCGCCTTAATCTCCGTGATCCGCGCCTGCTTCGCATCGGTAATCGCCGTGAGTTCCGAGATCTTGGCCTCGAACGCCGTGCGATCGGGCTTGGGCGGTCGCGCGATGCGCTTCTTCGGCGCGTCCATGACCGTCGAGGATTTCAACACGCTCTCCGGAGATTCGCTCCGCGTCGCCACGTCACCGTCCACCATCGCGTCGCGTCCCGTCCCGTCCCGTCGCGAGCGAATATGCCGTCGACGGCGACGCGACCGTCCGTCTCCGCGGCGTGTCGACCGACCGACTCTTCGGACATACAGTACATACGACACGCATCATACTATCATAGTAAAAGCCGAGAAAAAAAGATAAAATATTTTGACCTTGAGCTCATTCTCGAACGCGTCGTGCCGCAAACGTCCGGCGCGTGAGATGTAATACAGTTGTTGTCCTAAATGCGTACCACCCGACTTTGACGATTCTCAGCGTGGAGCTGCCAAGTTTGGGTCTCTCCATATGGTCGGACATTTGACACATACTTAAGGGGAAATAGGCATATAAAAAAAGTGGGGGACGCCGAGAATCGAACTCGGGACCTCCTCGAGACTTGATAGTACAAATAGTCGTACAGTATGAGTGTACATCGTCGCTGCATTTCGCGACTCGTTCGGACGCCCAAACGAGGAATCATACCACTAGACCACATCCCCACGCGGTGTGTGTGGGACACACATGCACCATACATGGCTCTTTCGAACGCACAGTATGCACAATCTACGAAGATAAAGATCCCGTCAGTAATCCGATCATTCGCAATCACGTCCGAGCGACTATTACGGGTCGATCATCGGCCGGTCGCGGTCGGCCGGTCGCGGTCGGTCGCTCGCGCGAGTGCGCGTCGCGTCCGCGGCGTCGATGGCGGTGGACGTCGACGACGACGATGAGGAGGAGGCGTACATCGACGTGCGAGCGAGGAGAAAGACGTCGTCGTCGTCGCGTGCGTCGTCGTCGATGTCGAGACGATGTCGCGGAGGAGGCGCGCGCGCGAGGGACGCCGCGCGGGAGGTGACGCTCGAGGCGGTGGTTCGGGAACAGCGCGCGCTGTTGCGAGCGGAGCGACACCGAGGGGACGAGGCGGAGGAGGCGTTGCGCGACGTCACGGCGCAAGCGGACGCGCTTTCGGTGACGCTGGACGATGTATCCATCGCGTTTCGCGAGAGATGCGGGGGAGGAGGAGGAGAGGATTCGTCGAGGCGCTCGAGGGAAGGGGAGACGACGACGGAGGCGCGCGGATTACTACGCGACTTGCGGAACGAAAACGAACGGTTGAAGCGAGAGGTGCGGGAGAGGGATGAAGAGATCGATCGTCTTCGCGTAGGGGCGAGTCGATCGCAGACGGAGGCGATGGGCGAAAGCGATGCGCGGTCCGCGTCGCTCGGTGAACGAAGACGGCTGATGCGCGAGTTGGCCGAGGCGCGAAGAGAGATCGCCGACGCGAAGCAGGCGCGCGCGAGAGCGCTCGCCGAAGCGGTAGAATTGAGAAAAAAATTAGAAAAATTAGAAATGGTATCGTCGGATCAGTCCGAGACGACGATGAATGTTCCGGCGGCGGATGCGGCTGTCGAAACCGGCGGCGGCGCCGCGGATTGGGCGGACATTGACTGGGACGCGGCGTACGCCGAGATGGATTCCATCAAGGAAGAAAAGCGTAACCAGCGGACGCATTCCGTTGGAAGTTTAGGTGCAATAGAAGAAATCGACTGGGACGCCGCGTACGCAGAGATTGAAGACGTGCGGGCGCGTAAACGCGAGCTCAGCGAACGGAATACGTTGAATAGCAGTGTTAAAAATTAATTAATCCATCTCGAGCGTAGTGAAATACTTCAACAAGTCACCCTTTTCACCCTTCGCCTCCTTGATGAGTCGTTGCAACTCACGCGGCTTTTTGATTTGGCCTTGAATTCCGATCTCATCGTCCGCTCCCTTGGGAACGACCCAAAGAGGCCACGCGTCGCTATATCCCTTGCATATCGCATCCGGCTTGATGACATCCTCGTGTCCGGGCGAGTTTTGATAGACACCGTTGGGGAAACATTCGACGTAGTCAATGTACTCCATCGCCTCCTTGCCCAGGAGTTCCTTTTGCTTGTTACAGTTCTCACACCAAAAAGCGCCGTACAAACGCGCGCCAGCCGCCTTCAGTTCCTTCGCGACGGCGATCGCCTCTTCGGTCGATTCTTTTTGGACGACGTACTTGGTGTACGGCACCGCGACAACCTTTTTAGCCTTTTCCTCTTCCGCGGCGATCGCGCGCAACGGCGTGAACGTCGAGACGACCGCGGCGGTGGAGAGTCCGAGCATCGCACGTCTCTCGAACTCGGCTCCGGATGCGTCCCGCGTCGCCGCGCTGCGGACGCGAGACGCGGGCTCACGTCGCTCGCACGAGCGGTGCGGCGCGACGCGAATGTTTGCGTTCACTCTGGCGGCGGCGTGCATCGTGTCAGTCGCGTCGAACGTCGCCGTGTGCCGTCTTCATCAACACATCGCGATCGATATCGTTATCCAGCGCGTACAATTACAAAATCCTACGTTTCGTGCGCTCGGCGAGCCGAGGCGCGTCATGAGCTCGCGTCCGCCGTGAGCTTATCTAAAATGCTTTGCACGCGATGCTTCATGACCGGTTGACCTCTCTTTGTCTTCTTTCTCATGAGATTTTTTTTATCGTGTCGCTTTCGGCGCAGTGCGGCGAGTTCGGCGTCTCGACGAGCCTTTTCCTCTAAAAATGCCTTCTTCTGCGCTTCGCGTTCCTCCCGAGCCACTTGGGCCTTCTCCCGTGCCTTCTTCACCGGATCGAATTTCTTCTTCTTCCCTTTGACGGTGATCTGCTCCTCGGGCGCCTCGTCGTCTTCGTCCTCTCGCCGGCGTCCTCTCGCCGCGTCCTCCTCCTCGCTCCCTTCCTGCGCACCGCTTTCTTCGCGACCGCTCGTTCCCTCCCTCGCGAGCTCTGGATTGTCAATCAACGCCAATCGTCGCTCGTACGCCTCCGGATCGAACGCATCGTCGCGTTCGTACGCGCCCGCCAACTTGCGCTGCAGTCTCTCGTACTTGGCTCTTCGCGCCGCCCCCTCCGCGCGCGAACGTTTGATGCGCTCGCGTTTATCGTAGGTTGACTTTCGCGCCTTGATGAATCGATCGATGGACAGCGCGTTGCGTCCGCTTCGTCGCATCTCCGTTCGACGCAGCGCGTCTCCTCGCGCCGCGTCGCCGCGCTTCTTCCCGGTGACGCCGCCATCGCCGGCGTCGCGCGCGCCTTGGGTTGAGAACGCCCCCATGTCCCTCTCGTCGCGCGCGCGGTCGACGTTCGACGTCCGACGCGCGCAGAATCTCGACGTCGCGGCGCGTCTGTCGCACCTCTACGCGACGACCGCGCGCGCTCGACGCGACGCGGTGACGAGTGACGACGCGACGACCGACCAGCCCGGTTGGCCGCGAGAGCGCGACGCTCGTGCGCCCGTGGCATCGAGGCCGACGGTCTCGGCGCGCGCGTCGGTGAGGGAGAACGGAGCGATGGAGTTCCCGGAGAGCCTGTCCAAAGCCTTCGACGGCGTTCGAGGCGTCGTGGACGGCGTCTCGCGCACGCGGGAGGCGGCGACGGAGCGGATAGATCGAACGAGTTCGGACGTCGCGTTCGCCGTGGCGAAGACGATCGAGACGACTCGAGAGCGAGTGAACGACGTCACGAGTACGGCTGTGGCGCACGCGGAAGCGCTCGCCGAGCGCGCGCGAGAGAGCGAGGATGAATTCTTTAAGAGGGTGAGCAAAAAGGCTGTGGAGACGGTGCGGGAGAACCCGCTGACGACGGGGGCGAGTACCTTGGCTTTTTTGGCGCTCGCGCTTCCGGGACCGCGAACGTTGCTCTGGCGGTCGACACTGGGGAGATTACAGAGTGAGGAGGCGTTGTTCAACGCGTGCGTTCGTAGGAGTGAAACGTTAGCGCTCGACGCCGAGACGGCGAGCGCGGATATACGACGGTTGGCGGAGGCGGCGAGCGCGGCGGAAATTGAAATGAAACGAGGGGCGGCTAATTTACGTTCGGTGGCGAAAGAGCTGCGTTCGATCGAATCGAAGACGTACGGTATGGATACCAAGGCGTCGGCTTTGCTCAACGATCTGCGCGTGCTCCCGGGCAAGGAAGCCGTGGCGCTGCAAGAAGACGTCGCCGCCACCGTCGACAGAGTCGCGATACATCGCAACGCCGCCCTCTCGTCGCTCAAGCGCATCTTCAAGAGTGGCATCGAGGTGTGATCGCTCCTTCTAAACATACGTAGCTATACATTGTAACACATTCGCGGAACGCCCGCTCCGTCCACAAGCCCGCCGCGCGCCTCGCCTCGCCACACCACACCACACCACACCGAGGAGCGCTAACAACCCTAACGGTGCGAAGTCTTTCGTTCGCGCGTGAGAAATGTAAAAGATTGTGCGCGCGCGGTTGGCGCTCGATGCTTTTTTATACGATGCGTCGTCGCCTCGCGCAATCTTCACAGTTATGGGTGTGGACCGGTCGAGCGCGCGCGACGGGCGGGACGACCCGACGCGTCGCCTCGGTCGGTCGACGGCGCGAGCGGTGAGGATGCGCGCGGTGGCCTCGGACGCGCGCGTCGTTCGCGCGACGCGCGCGCGCGCGCTCGCGGGGACGCGGCGAGTCTGCGCGAGCGCGACGTCGGAGCCCGATGTGGGACGGGCGACGGGCGCGACGCGTCGCGCGACGTTGATCGGTCTCGGCGCGCTCGTGTCCCCGTCACGCGGGACGCGGGCGAGCGCGAAAACGTACAAGCGTTCGATTCGCGAGCGCTTCGAGACGTCTATCTCGTCTGCGACACGTGACTATTTCTTTTCTTTTCCCGATGACTGGGTTGAAGAAATCGTCAGTCTCAACGACGGGAAGCTGTACGGCGTGGACACGAGGTACAAGTCGGAGTCTGGAAACGGTCAATTGGCGGTGAGCGTGTTGCCGTTCGTGGGGGCGGAGGGCATCAAGGATGCGGGCACGCCGGAGGAAGTTCTCGATCGGTTCGAGGAACTCATAGGAGCGTATTGGGAGCAAAACGGTTTCGGTAGTCCGGGAAGAGCGGGAGCTTTGAAAACGGCGTCTCTTTCGAATAAGATGGGTGTAGATTATTACAACTACGAACTCGTCTCACCGCACAATTTGATATCCGCGTGCATCGTCGACGATGAATTGTATTTAATGGTGGCGAGCTGCGGCGCGAGAAGTTGGAAGAGCGCAGAGGGCGAACTTCGAGCAATCGTCGACTCCTTCACGGTGCCGTCGTGAAATGTACACCAGTGTAACGTATCGACAAAAGATCTATTCCTATATTTTACTTCATTTCCACGTATCCGGTAATCCCCAAGACTTTGAGGTGATTTTCGTAAAGCGATGTTGCGCCAGACTTTTCTGCGAAGTGCGTTGCGGTCGTTCAGTCGGCATTCGAAATTGCTCCACCATTGCGGGAAATTTGGACGCTTGTCTTTGATCGAATCTCGTGCTTGTACTGGTAGAAGGTATGTCTCCGATGCGTGCCTTCGACCGCAAACGACCACCCTCATCGGATTCAAACTCCCTCGTCAAACGCTGTCTTTGCGCAACCGGCGGCGATGGAAGAAAAGATCGAGGCGGCGGCGTCGGAGACGTGTCAAGATTCAGCACCGGTGACGGCGTGTTCACTCGATGTGTAAACAACGAATGCGGTCGGCGACGGGGCGTGGAATGCAACAATGATGATTCGAACGAGAGAGAGTTGAGTTCCGCGGAATCGTCCAGTCGCTGCCGCTTGATCGGTGAGATGAACTGCACGCCCGGTACGTCTGGAGAGCTTGCTCGAGCTTTTTCACAGGAAAGTACCGACAATGGAAATCCAAAATTATTCTCTAGCTGCAGAGATTTGATTGTATCTAGACTGATCTGATATGATTTCTGTACATCGCGTTGAACGCATTCATTGTTGAGCAACACGCATGCCGAAATTGGATTGAGGAGCGGGTAAATTTCGCATAGGCGCATCTCTTCTTTTGAAGGTTCTGCCGACATGAGTGCATGAAATTCTGATAATTGATCACGTCTCGGACGAAGCACATCATACAGAGTTAGGACCAATTCTTCTTCGAGACAGTATTGAAAATGAATCGTGATGTTCATCTGAAGCGAATCCGAGCGTAGACGTCGCTCGAGTGACTGCGCGAGTTGCAAAAAATCAATATCTCCTTCATAGATGATAGTACCCGCATGAAAGGAATTCGCCATCGCCATCATCAAATCTTCAACGAGTGAAAATAGCTCGAGCTGTGTGGGGAGGCCTTCTGCAAAGTATTCCGGTACAATTAATATGACGCCGTGAACCTCGTCGCCCACAGTTACGCAAGCGTCGGTATCGATGCCAAAATGCCGACAAATCACTTCAGCGTTATGACGGCTTAAGCTTTGCTGAACTTGAGCGAAAAGATCTTCCCTTGCCTGAACAATCTGTCGCGCTGTGTTGAAGACGACGACGTGCTGCGGTGAATCAAACATGGCGGTTTCGTGCAAGAGCTGCTCTTCGTCGTCGTCGTCGTAAACAAAACTTGGGCCGTGAGATGCATCGGCTTTTCGAGGCTGCTCTAGAACTGAAGACGCTGGTTCGAGAGTGGATCGTTGAAACAACTCGGTTTCTTTCATGGTGAGCACATGTATGGAGTTGTTCACGGCGTGTCTGGAAGAGCCAACAGATTGAATGGTCTCGAGTGCGCCCTCTGATGGCGCGTAGTAAACGCACGTCTCAAACAGATGCAACGGGAAAAATTCCTGGGAGACGTGATCTTCGAGGACGAAAACCACGTCTGATTTGTTCGCCGCAAATTCGACAGCGTGTACAAAATCTTCTGCATCATCGCGACTAATGTGTATAAACTCTTGCTTGCCGTCGAATTGACTGGTTCGCATGTTCATTTTGGAGACGAAAGATTTGACTTGAAAGAGACCCATCGTGTTCGGAAAGATGATGAGCATTTTACCTCCAGTGACCACCAGCTGTGCGACATAGTTCTTCAATAAACGCATTTTAGGATGATTGACATCTTCCCGCAAATCTTGACGTTCGATCAAAGTCTTAATGTCGGACAAATCATATTCTTCTCGGACATTTCTTCGCATGAATGTGTTAGCCATATGAACACCGTACACATGAACGAGACTGGCTGCTGCCTGGCAGCAGAGTAAGCTCTGTAGATGCCGCATCAGTGGCACTTCTTGCTCAAAATGCCGGATAGCTGATTTCAGATTGTCCGACGCATCAAGTTGGAATCGAGGTATCATTCGCTGGACGTCTAATGGTAATATTTGTGAGATGTATGCGTATCGACCGGCGAGAATTTCGATCAACTCGAGCTGGCACGAGTCAGGATCGATCTCAACGATGTCGATCGAGCACTCGTCGGTGTCCCGTTTCCTGTGGACAGAGAGCGATTCACTCAGCTTCGGAGTGTCAGCCTGTTCGAGATCCGGATCCTTCGTGACAACATTCGATAGTGGCAAGCTGTCCCACGTCCAATCTTCTCCATCGTCTTCAAGCCGTATTTCCTCAAACACCTTCGGAATTTGTGCCGTCTTCTCAACGTTATTGCTTTGCTCAAGAACATGAAACAAGTTTGGAAAAGGAACTTTCCACTTGGACAGAGCTGGCGCGATCTCTTTCGCAACTTGTACGGTTTCAATGATACTTCGCATCGCGTCCTCCGCTCGAACGATGTCATCATCTTTTACCATCTGTGGAACGACCATCGATTGTAGTTTGGACTCGTCAAAGTTGATAAATTTCTGCGTCACCGTTTCTTTGGCTCGTCTTCGATAGAAATCGTCGAGTTGACTGCGCTCGTTAACACTGTCGACGTTGGTAGTGTGTATGCCTAACGACTTTAACGAGGAATTGATATCGTTCCCCATCGCATCCGCGTCAAAGGTCTCCATGAATGGGGACGGTCCGTCTGGATCTTGAACATCGACCTTTTTCTCTACGACGTCGAGTTGATATGTGATTGGTGGATCGATGTGACCTTGAAATAGAAGGTTTTTCAAGTATCCCTTGATATCTGGATCCATTTCCAAGTGAAAACTCACGTTCTCGCGAACGTCGACGTCTTCCGCAATCGAGAGTAAGTGCGCCAGAGGAGAGGTGAAACTATTTTCATCGGTGGAGAACGTTTCGCGGCAACTCGGAAATAACGTCGTGAATTCCTTGAATATTTTTTTCGGTGATGCATCCAAGTTTGTCGCACTCATCTCTGAAACAATATCGTACCGCTTTTGTAAATCGTTCTCGACGCATTCAAGCGCTTCGAGCGCGTCGTCATTCAACTCAAACAAGCTCTCTGACGCGGTTTTAAAACTCGCCTCGGAAATCGCGGCGCGCACGGCGCTTCGCATCTCATCGGCATCATCGATGACGGGAACCTCCATCATCTCCATCCTCGATCGCGATGCATGTCTCACCGTTGTCACTCGTCTCGAAATCTCTCCATCATCGCGTCGATCTTCGATCGATATCTTCGTCGGCGCGAACATCGCCGCCGCGCGCCTCTCTCGCCCCTCTCGCCCCTCCTTCATCCACGCCGTCGACTCTTCGCACTTCGTCACCGGTAGCGCTCGCACGATATCCATCGCCGTGTACGCTCTCGCACGACCACCAACCCCGACCCCGCGCATCGCTCCAGTCATCGCGTCGTCGAACGTAATCTCCTCGTCATCCGCCGCAGCGTCATCATCCACCGCATCCTCCGTCATTTCATACGCCTCGATCGCCTCCCGTCGCGCCTCCGCCTCCACCCCCGTCCCCGCGTGTCGCGACGCATCGCACCGCACGTCCACCGCCCGCGTCGACGCGTACCGCATCCCGCGTCCGCGTTCGTCCGTCCGTCGCACAGTCGCGCCGCGCGCTCTCGGAAAAAACAAAACGATTCGGTTCGCGCGGGCCGATCGCGCGCGGACGCGACCCCCTCATTTCACCGTTCACGACCCATACAAACCATACAGAAACACGTCCGAGACCCATCAAATCGGGAAACCACCACTTTTAGCCCGACCGACCGACGACGTCGACGGCAGACCGCCGCGCGACGACGACGACGACGACGATGTTCGCGCTCGCGTCGTCGTCGACGTCGGTCGCGGGGAAGACGTCGACGACGTGTGGTGCCGCGTCCTTCTCGTCGTCTTCGGCGTCGACGCGAGCGACGACGACGACGACGATGCGCGCCGTCACCCCTCGCGTCGTCGCCTCGAGACGGCGCCCGGGAGGGTTTCACCTCGCGCGCGTCGCGCTCGGACGAATGGGACGCTCGGATGGGGAGCGCTCGCGCGCGGTGCGGCGTGGGACGGTGACGCGCGCGGTGGCGGACGCGGACGCGGATGAGGGCGGGCGCACGCGAGCCAAGCTCGTGCGTGGGTCGGATGGGAAGTTTGTGCGCGAGGGCGGCGAGAGCGGCGACGGGGGACGCGGTGGACGCGGTGGACGCGGTGGACGCGGTGGACGCGGGGGCGGACGAGGCGGTGGACGAGGCGGTGGACGCGGTTCGCCGAGACAACAGGGTGATCGAAACGCGAACGCGAGCGCTGACGGTGGTGGTCGCGGTGGTGGTGGTCGCGGCGGCGGCGGCGGCGGTCGAGGGCAAGAACGGAACTTTAGAAACGCCAACGCCAAGCCGGGCGGAGGGCGCGGCGGCGCCGCGGGGCGAGGCAGAGGAAAACAAGACTTCCGGTTCCAAGACGGTCGAAGAAGTGGACGCGGTAAGCCTCTGCGTCAAATGAGCGCCGCGAGTGGAAGCGATCAAGTCAAACAGCGACGAGGAAGTAAGGCGGCGAAGCAAGCGCAACGCAAAAAGGCGCTCGAGGAAAACAAAGCCGTCGCCGTGGAGATTCTCGAAGTGCCCGCCGACGGTATGATGATCGATGATCTTACCGAGCTTCTCGCGACGACTCAGGCGCAAATAATCAAAACGCTCTTCCTGAAGGGTATCGCCGTCCAAATGGGCCAGCAGCTCGATAAGGACGCGGTGATCGCCGTCGCAGAGGACATGGAGGTGGAGTGGATCGACGAAGCGGAACAAGGCGTCGAGAAGGCCGCGAAGAAGGTGACACAATTCCTTAGTGAAGATGATTTTGATTACTTGGAGCCGCGCGCACCGGTCGTGACGATCATGGGTCACGTCGATCACGGTAAAACGTCTCTCCTGGATTACATCCACAAGTCCAAGGTTGCCGCCGGAGAGTCTGGGGGGATCACGCAAGGCATCGGCGCCTATCAAGTCAGCACCATGGTTGGCGATGAAGAAAAGAACATCACCTTCCTTGATACTCCGGGTCACGAGGCGTTCAGCGCCATGCGCGCGCGCGGTGCTCGTGTGACGGACATCGCCATCATCATCGTCGCTGCTGACGACGGCGTTCGTCCTCAAACCGAAGAGGCTGTGTCACACGCGAAAGCCGCGGATGTACCGATCATCGTCGCCGTCAATAAAATGGACAAAGAAGGTGCAAATCCGGACCGCGTGCGCGATGAACTTTCACGCATCGGTGTGATTAGTGAAGAATGGGGTGGTGATGTTCCATTCCTCCCCATCAGTGCAAAGACGGGTGAAGGGATCGACGATCTTCTCGAAACCATTTCGCTCACCGCCGACGTCGCTGAACTCGTGGCGCATCCCGATCGAGAAGCTCAAGGTACAGTCATCGAGGCGTTTCTGGATAAACAACGCGGTCCCATCGCGACTGTGCTGGTTCAAGCTGGCTGTTTGCGCATTGGCGACGCCGTCCAAATTGGGGCCACGTACGGCAAAGTCAGAGCCATGGACGACGCCGATGGTAACAAGGTTGAAGAGGCCGGCCCATCCATGCCGGTTCAGATCATGGGTCTCAACGCGGTTCCAGCCGCCGGTGAAGAGTTCACCGTCTTCCCGTCCGACTCATTGGCGCGAGAAAAGGCTGAAGAAGTGCAAGCTGAGATTCGCAACAACCGCTTGATTGAAGGCAACGTCGTTTCGCTCAGCAACTTGCCGGGCGACGAGGATGGATTGCAGAAGATAAACTTGATCGTCAAAACTGATGTCAGTGGTTCGTGCGAGGCCGTGAAGGCTGCTCTCGGTGCCTTGCCGCAAGATCGCGTTCAACTTCGGTTCCTCATGGCTTCAGCTGGTGAGGTGAGCGAGAGCGACATCGATTTGGCTTCTGCGTCTGAAGGCATCATTCTTGCGTTCAACACGCCGTGCAGTGATCGGATCATGGACATTGCGAAGAAGAGCAAGGTCGAAGTGCGAACGTATGATGTCATCTACGATTTGGTGGACGAAGTTCGCGCAGCCATGGAAGGTATGCTCAGTTCCATCAAAGAGGAGATCCCTTACGGCAAGGCGACGTGCAAGGCTGTCTTCGGCGGTGGCCGCGCCAAGGTTGCTGGTTCTGAAGTGATTGACGGTTACTTCGAGACCAAAAAGTACCTCCGAGTCATCAGAAAAGGCAAAGAAGTTTACTTCGGTAAAGTTGGCTCTCTTCGTCGCGTGAAGGATGTCGTCAAAAAGGTAGAAAGCGGCCTCGAATGTGGCATTGGCGCCGATCCCGAGTGGGACGGCTTCAAAGCGGGCGATGTTCTTGAATGCTTCGATCTCGTCGACAAAATTCAAACACTCGAAACTGCGAGTGAAAATTTGCAAGAACGCGTCGAAGAATACCAAGCCGGCGAGGCTGATCGCTTAGCCGCGCGTGAAAAAGCCAAGGAAGGATATCAACGACAACAGAGAAGAGGCGCCCCGGCGCCCTCAAAATAGTTTGAAACGAGCAAAACGCATACGCTTAGGACAGTTGAACACGTGTAAAACTAAAAACTATTCAATACCTTTACAAGCAAGACGTTCTCTTTCCCGTCGTTTCTCTTCAGCCCTCTTTTTTCTAGCATCACTTTGCGCCTTCTTCTCTTCTGCGCTGCACCGCGTCGCGTCATCCAACTTGACGTTGAGAGCGTTCGCAATCATCCGCCGAGCGACGGACACGCTCGCCCTTGGCCTCGGCTTTGGCGGCGCTAATTCACTAGTATTTACATCCGAAACCTGTTTGTTACCCTTTTCCCACCGTAAGAGGGTGATCGACGCGCCCAACGATTTAGGCGCGCCCAGCTCGAAGCGCTCGCCGGCGTTCTCCGCCGACGCAAACACGGCGCAAGCCCTCGTCTTCCCCACCCAAACGATCTTCGGTCCGATCTCAAACGTATTCAAACCGAGCGCGCGCTCGATGTCCCGCGTCTTCGCGTCCGGACGCAGACCGACGAGGACGAGAACGTGCGCGAACGTCGACTCGGTGATGGCACCCTCGTCTGCGCCCTTCGTCGTCGTCGTCGTCGTCGCCGGGGCCTCGCGCACGTCCAAAGCTCCCACGCGTTCGACGAGCGCGTCGAGCGCATCATCTGACGCGCGCTCGACGTCTTTGTCTTTCTCGCGCGTCCTCGTCGACGTCGTCGGCGACATCGTCGCGCGAGCCGGCGCTCAGTAACGACCGCTCGACCCTTTTCCCAGACTCGCCTCTTCTCGACGCGCCATGTCGTCGCGAGCGCCCACGTCCGCGCGCGAGCTCTTCGGGGCGTACGCCGACGTGCGCGAAGCCGCGGTGGACGACGTCGAGCGGTCGTCCAGGGCGTCGACGAGCGCGTCGTCCTCCAATCTTTGGGAGTCTCAACAGACGCTTTCTTTCGGACCATTCACCCGCTGGGACAGCGAAGATCTTGGTCGCGTGCTCGTCGTGAACGTGTTCGATGGGTTGAAAAGCGTCGATGCGGAGGCGTTGGCGCGCTTGGCGCTCGATGAGCGCGAACACGCGCCGGGAATGCGCGTCAGTAACATCGGCGGGTACCACGGCACGCCGGACGTGTTCGCGAGGCGAAACGACGCCACGTCGCCGCTGAGACGAGCGGTGGAGGAAGCGTGCAAAACCGTGTGGATTGAAAACGAAAAAAACGTGAAGAAAGTCATGATGAAAAAGCTCATGGGCGCGGGAGATCCCGCGAGTGTCAGCACGTCTTGGGTGAACGTGTGCGAGAGCTCTCACGGTCACGGGTTACACAATCACGTCAACGCCGTGTGGAGTGGAGTGTACTACGCATCGACGGGGAAGACTTCGCGCGAGAGTGAAAATATCGATGATGACTGCGACGAACCGGGCGATTTACTGATTCGAGTCACGGCTGGCGGGTTTGACGCGAGCTCGACGGAGCCCTCTGGCTACTGTTACTACGTGCGCGTTAAACCAAAAGTAGGTAGACTCGTCGTGTTCCCTTCGTGGGTGCTCCACGGGGTTTTAGCTTCGACAGGCACGGATTCGATGCCGCGCATATCGTACGCATTCAACACGGGAGAGTTGGGCGTGAAGTTTGACGAGAGCGACTGTGTTTGATACGAGTAGGAATATTATTGAAATACTTTGACAACAGCATCTTACTCGTTCATATCCGAAAGTAACGGAGAACAGTTTTCTAGTATATTAACGCGTACATCAGAGGTGCTCGTTCGAACGTACGGTTTCTTATGGATCCACGCCGCGTAGGCAAACGCGGTTCCAAGGAGAGCACCCACGGTTACGTCCTCCCAGTGATGCCAATAGTCGTGAATTCGAGTCAATCCCACAAAAATAGCTAAGACAGTGGGCGCCAATACGACGCACAATTTCCACGTGCCGTCCCATCGCCCGATGCGTCCTTCGTCTCGACCTATTCGCAGCCAGGCGGCGAGGTACAGGGAGCAGTATACGAACCCAGAAAACGACATCGACGTGTGCCCGCTGGGAAAACTCTTTCTCCCTTGCTGCACGACGTCGTTTTCCCCGGAACACCGAGGCACGCCCTCGCTCACCCACGCTTGATTACCGTCGGGCCAACATCGCGCCACAAAATCGGGTCGAATGCCTCCGATGACGTTTTTCATCCCGCTCGTCACGATCCACGTGAGGCCGACGCTCGCGCACAAACCGCCCACGGCGCGCTCTCTTCTCATCGCCGGATTCCACCTCTTCGGCACCAAGAGCATGCAACACAGAGGTACGAGAAACGACACGATAGGAACCACCACCGTCGGCACCGTATTCTCCCCGTGTGGGTACGAATACCTCCACAATAACTCTCGCTGTATAAATCGCTGATTCGGCTCCGCCAGCTCCAACCACAACCCGATCGCGAACATCACGCCGAACATCCCCAAATCCACCACTATCTCCCTCGCGCGCGCGCGTCGACTCATCATCACACTCATCGTCGTCGCCGTCCCCTCTCTCTCCCCACGACCGAGTCCCCCACCGCTCGTCTCCACCGGGCTCACCCGTCCGCTCTCGGACGCCCCCACACCGAACGCGTCGTCATCCATCATCATCGTCGTCGTCCCCGGTCGTCCCCGGTCGTCCGTCGGTCCGCGCCCCCCGCGCCGAGTCCCCGTCGTCTCCCCGCACTCCTCCACGCGTCGATGTCGGCGAACCGAACGCGTCGCGCGCGCACGATGCGGGACGACGGTCGACGACGACGGATGAAGACGATGAACCGGTGGACGCCCGA
>Ga0181566_10000015_pt1 | contig 123845 bp, 131 predicted proteins | sample 101ome_15_FD_133762 | JGI IMG/M metagenome (GOLD analysis project Ga0181566, IMG submission 133762) | Coastal salt marsh microbial communities from the Groves Creek Marsh, Skidaway Island, Georgia - 101402AT metaG (megahit assembly) | ecosystem: Environmental > Aquatic > Marine > Intertidal...
GAAGAATGGGAGCGGGCGGTGGCGATCCCCGACCATTGTTTTGATGGCAAGGGGGGTGTTGATCTTCGGCGCTTGGCGATTGCCGCCAAGCTGTCACATATGAATGTGCAGACGCGGCAGGATTTTATCGACCTGGCGCTGTTGTTCGGCTTTGCCGTCGAGATTGAAAGCGGGGCCAATTGTGGCGTATTCCCACTACCATTCCCGGTCTGCTTTTTTGACAGTTACAAGGAAGCCAAGCACACCATGATTGTGCGCTTTCCCGAGGCCGAAGATGTCTTTCCCCTGGCTTTCCCGCTGCAATTTTCGTCTGGCGTCATGAATATTGTGGTTTGCCTGTTCAACCAGTTGCGCCCGGCCAATGTGAATGTCCGCTACGAATTTGCGGCCTAGGCAAGGATCGCTCATGCCACAATCTATCCCGCCTTCCTGTGAGGTTCACCAGCAGGCGATGCTTGATACCCGCGCACTTGAAATTGCCGCCCAGACAAAAGGTCGGGTCGACGGCCTGGCCGACACTATGGCGCAGATCCATGAAAGCCTGTGGGAAAATGAACGGCGCAACTCCATGCAGCATGCCGAAAATCAGCAGGCGCTCAAGGATGGCCTGAACACAGTTCACAAGCGTTTGGACCGTAAGGACAAGGATGATGCTGCCCGCGCGCTCAAAGTGGCGGGTTTGATCATCACCACACTGACGGCGGCCATGGGCGCGCTGATGTATGGCGCGCCTTGGGGATAGGGCTCTTCTTCGCTCACGCTAGTGCACATGGTGCACAGCTCCGCGAGGGCGGCGAACGGTCGCCGGGCCGCAGTCACGGCCTTCTCGCAACTGGCCCTTCCGGGCTATTCAGTTGCTCGTTGTTTGGCCCGCACGTAAGCCTGACTTAAACCGTTCACCCTGAGTGCCCCGAAGGGGTGTATCGAAGGGTAGAACGGGCCTGGGTTGTCCTCGGTCCTAATTTACTGCCCCGTAAATTCGGGGTCGCGCTTTTCCAGAAACGCCGCCAGGCCTTCCTTGGTGTCGTCGGTACGCATCAGGGCCATCAGCTGCATGTAAACATGATGCATATGCTGCTGTAGCGGTTCTTCCTGGCCCATGCGCATCATCCGCTTGGCGGCCTGTACCGCGAGCGGAGCATTGGCAGCCACTTCATTTGCCAGCGCCAGTGCTGTGTCCAGCAGTTCATCATCCGGCACGCATTTGCGGGCCAAGCCCCATTCCACGCATTCTTCACCCGTCAGGGTGCGACCGACCATCAGCAACTCGGCGGCTTTTTCCCAGCCCAGCAGGCGGGGTAGTAGCCAGGTGCAACCAGATTCCGGCACTAGCCCGCGGCGCAGAAAGGTCGTCGACAATTTGCCGGATGCGCCCATGATCCGCATATCGGCACCCAGCGTCAGGTCCAGCCCATAGCCGGCAGCGGCGCCATTGACCGCGCAGATCACCGGCGTATCGATAGTTGTCATCACAGCCGGTGGCATATTGCGCATATAAAGCCGGGTCGAGCTGTTGCCATTACTTTCGCCGGGATTGGCCGGGTCCTTCGGGCGTAGGTCCAGTCCGGCGCAAAAGGCACGGTTGCCCGCACCCGTCAGCACAATGGCGCGGATATCGTTGTCGGCATCGGCTTGAACGAGCAGGTCTGACAGGCGGTTGGTCATGGCCCCTGAAATGGTGTTCATGCGCTCCGGCGCGTTCAGGGTGATAATGGCCACATGGCCTTGTTCTTCATAGAGGACTTCATTGGCGGCGTCTGACATGGCGTGCTCCTGGCTGGCTTGCGGTGAGGGGCAAATCTATAGCGGGAGGCACATGACTACAACAATCAGAAGCTGACGGTATCATCCGTGTTAGCATCGTCTTCAGCAGGGTTGGGATTCGCCTGTGGCCCCAATAGAAAGACTTCGGAATTAATGTTGAAGTAGTGGACTTTCCAGACATCATCTTCCGATATGAGTTTAAATGACTCCTGTGCTGACCCATTAGCGAATTTACTGGAATAGGCCAAATCAGCCGTGGTCGTGCCGTTCACCCAGCTGGCATTGAAGTTATAGCTTGCACCTTCTTCGAAGGGGCCCATCTTGTCGTAAATGGCAGACATGAACTGATCAAAGCGTTCTCGCTCTGTTGACTCCCTGAACCCTTCTGAAATCTCCAGATAAAGTTGGTCCCAATTTTCTGCGTTGTAGAGATCGTGAAAGCGCTGAATAGTGGCACTTGTTTCTTCGGTGCTGAAATCACTGCAGGCCACAAGAATGACCAGAATCGGCGTGAGCATCATGCGGCTGAAACCATTCATATTTTGAGCTCCAAATTCTTGAATTATAGAGGACAGCATAAGTAAGGACGTCTAGCCGCACAAGGTATCGAAGAATCGTCATAGAGAGAGTTGATTCAGATTAAAGCTTAAGAATTGCTCTGCTAGTATCCCTGCAAGAACAGTATTTCCACAAGCGGGGTTGTCATGACAGTTGTAACCGTTCCCGTGGCCGATCGGCCCGAATGTATCCATGCCTTGAAGGTCGCCGTCGACCTTGCCAAGCGGCTCGACGGCCAGGTGATGGGCTATCACCTGCACCCACATCGGGATGATGATCGCAAGATCCCCACGGGTTCGGGGTCTGCGAAAGGTGCGCTCAAGCTGTTTGAATCAGTGGCTGAAGAAGCTGGCATGCCCGTGCTTTATAAATTGTCGGCCCGCAAGGGGTCTGCTGCTCATTGGCGTGAAATGGTCGGGAGTCCCGACAAGGTCATGCACATCATTGCCCCTGTGTCAGATATGGTGGTTGTGTCGCGCCCCAAGGGTAATGGCAAGGGTGCAACCGGCAAGGTCGCGCGCGATTTCTTGCTTGAAGCCCTGCGCAAAGGGGGGCGCCCAACGCTTGTGGTGCCGCAGAAGAAGATCAAATCCATTGGCAAGCGTATCCTGATCGCCTGGGATCAGAGCCGGGCGGTAACACAGTCGATCCAAAGTTCGCTGCCATTGCTGCGCGCGGCCGATGAAGTGCAGCTGCATTGCGCTGGCGCCGACTATCACCATGCGCCCAAGGCGCACCATATGCGGTCTTACCTGGCGCTTAACGGCATCAAATGCCGCATTACCACCAGCCGTGGCCTGTTCATCGAAGACGAGCTGGAAGAGGCCTATGCCGCTATGGATGCCGACCTGATGGTTATGGGTGCCTATAGCCGCACCCGGGTGGTTGAGCAGTTACTCGGCGGCACCACAGAACACTTCCTGATGAGGGCAAAAATCCCGGTCCTGTCCACCCACTCTGTGGGGTAGAGGTGCCCCTTCAGGGGCACTGTTGTTGCCCCTGAAAGAAACACCCCATGATGAACCACTGGAGTGCAGCTTCGGCGGCGCGGCTGGCCACGTGCGACCCGCGTCTGGTGGCCGTGTTCGACCACGTGCTGCAGATTGTTGATTGCAGCATTCTCTGTGGGTCTCGGGACGAAGCGACCCAGAACCAGATGTTCTGCGACGGCAAAAGTACTTTGCGCTGGCCCCAGTCCAAACACAACCAGACCCCGAGCCGGGCCATCGACGCGGCCCCCTGGCCCATCGACTGGCAGGGCCGCGAACGGCTGAGCCTTTTTGCCGGTATCGTGCTGGGCGTGGCGGACGCGCACGGCATTCGCCTGCGCTGGGGTGGGGACTGGGACCGGGACTTCACCCTGACCGACAATAATTTTGATGACCTTGTTCACTTCGAGCTGATGGAGTAGCCCATGCACGCATTGATCAACCGCCTGAAAGAACCCTCCAGCTGGGCGGGGTTGGCTGGTCTGGCCCTCTTGGCAGGCCTGTCGATGGATGACTTCAACCTTTATGTGCAGGCGCTTACGGGTGTTCTGGCCTTTCTCGCCATTGTCATGAAAGAGGCTGGCCATCCCTAAAATATTCACGCCTGCTTTTATTGACTTGGCGGTGCGCCGGTTTCATACTTCCGTCTTGGCCGATTGAACAAGTGGCCGATCCGGGAACTATGAAATTCAGAACGAGGCGCGCCATGTCGTCAGACGTCATTACCAAGACAGATGCCATTCCACTGCACCCGCTGGCCATCGATGCCAGTACGGATATTGAGCTGCGGGGCGACCCCATAACGGGCGACCGCTATTACTCGAAAGAGTTTATGCAGAAGGAATGGGAACACATGTGGAAGCGCGTCTGGCATATTGCTGGGCGCGAGGCGCAGCTGGAAGAGCCTGGCGACTTCATGATCCACGACTTCATGCATGAAAGCGTGATCGTCATTAAACAGGAAAATGGCAGCTATCGCGCTTTCTATAATGTCTGTGTGCATCGCGGTACGCGACTTGTCTGGAATGACGGCCACGCCACGTCGATGGAATGCCCGTACCATGGCTGGGTCTGGGGCAATGATGGCGAATTGCTCGATGCGCCGGACCGGCACGACTTTGCCCAGGGGGACCCCTGCGGCAAGCTGCGGCTGAAAGAGCTGCAATGCGATACCTGGGCGGGCTTCGTTTGGTACACGATGGACCCCAACGCGCCGCCTTTGATGGAATATCTCGACCCGATGCCAGAGCTGTACAAGAACTGGAAAACGGACGATCTTATTCGCGTTACCTGGCTGAAGGTTGATCTGGAAACGAACTGGAAGTTCGCCTCCGACAATTTCTCAGAGAGCTACCATACCCGCACCGCCCACCCGCAGGTGCCATGTTTTATCGATCAGGACCATTGGACGGCATCCCACGAAATGTTCCCGCAGGGGCATGGGCGTATCCACCAGCCTGGCCGGCCATCATTGCGTGACCAGCTGGGGCCGGATGAGCACCAGCCGTTCGACGACATGCTGCGGGACTGGGACATCGACCCGGATTCCTACGCCACCTATGAAGAAAAAGCCATTCAGGGTTGGAAAGACCTCAAGGCCGCCAAGAAGCGCCTGTGGAAAGAAAAAGGTTACCTGCATTATGAGCACATGACGGAGAGCGAAACCGTCGACAGCCCGCACAATGTGGTGTTCCCTAATGTCACCATGTCCTTTGTGCCTGATGGGCTTACCGTGTTCCGCACCGAGCCGCACCCGACCGACCCGGAGAAATGCACCTTTGATCTGTGGGTGATGCTGTTCCCGGTATCCGACCCCAATGAGGCGGTCAAAATGGGGTCGTATGACATTATTACTGAGGCCACCGAGCCCGATTGCCGCGTGTTTGACCAGGGCAGGGGGCTGCCTGATATGGAAGGGCAGATCTTCTTCCAGGACATGGCACTGGCAGAAGGTCAACAACGTGGCATGCATAGCCAGGGTTATGAAGACGCCTACCTTGCAGGGCAGGAAACCCGCGTGCGCCGTTTCCATGAAGTGCTGAATGACTACATTGAGGGTCGGCGCTAGGGGCTCTTGTCTCGCTCACGGTGGTGAGCAAAACTTGCGCCTTCTAAAACCTGTCACCCCGGACATATGGTATTAGGTTGATGCGTCACCAAGGCCGTTCGCACTGAGTGCCCCGAAGGGGTGTATCGAAGTGCAACGACTGTCGTGGATAGCGCACCCTTCGATACACTTTCTCGCAGCTCTCGAAATCACTCAGGGTGAGCGGATTTCTTCGCTTCCCGTCCTCACAACACCACCAAAGGACTTATCCATGATCCAGCTGTCGTCCCCTGTGGGCGAGGCCGTGGCCTTGCTCGACACGATATTGATGCCCCTAGGTGTCCTTGGCCGTGCGGCCCGGGTCATTCATGCCATCCAAAAGGATCGAGCTGTCGTCAGGGTGGACGCGGTCCATCAGGGCCTCACCGGTCAGTGTCGTACCGTCGTCAAAACCATATAGTCGGCGGAACTCGGCCGATGCGGTGACGACGTCCGTTTTCATATCCCATTCCCAATGGCCCAGCCTGGCAATGCCTTGCGCCTGTTCCAACCGGGCCTTGTTGGCTTCCAGCTTCTCCTTGGCGGTTTTTTCTTCAGTGATATCGCGGGCAATGAGAATGCGGTCGGTATACGGGGACTGGTTGTCTTCAGTGGGTACACCAAACAGGCGAACATCAACCCAGATTTCATCGTCGCCGGGGTGGAGCAGCACTTCTTCCTGCCAAACGCCTTCCTCTGCAAGGACCTCAAGCCCCCGGGTGACAACGGTATCGTCGATGCCCGCTGCGGGCCATATTTCACTGATCGACTTGTGGCCGATCAACTCTTCACGCGGACGGCGTATGATCCGTTCAGCAGAACTGTTGACGTCTAGAATGGTTGCGTCGGCACCAATAAGGAATACACCTTCTGTCATGCCCTGCATCACCTGGGTTTGCAGCAGGTGTTGGCGCGAGGCAGCGCGTTCCTCTGTCACTTCCCGCAAGGTGCCCACATAACCCATGAAATTGTCATTGTCGTCAAAGTGGGGCACACCGCTTGATGACCACCAAAGTGTCATGCCTTCGCCGATTTGAAATCGTACATCCACGCCCTGGAAGGGCTCGTGCCGGTCCATAGCCGCCTGCAGCGTTTCCCAGTCTGGCGACTTGGCAAGTTTCTTATCCATGTCTTGAAACAGGCTCTGGCCCCGCAGCATGACATTGGCCTCTTCCATCAATTCAAGCATGGTTGGGGAGCCACCGATCAGCTTATGTTCGGCATCCGTTTCCCAAAAAGAATCGGAGGCAAGGGCCAGGTAGCGTTCAAAACGCAGGCGCGCGTCATCCTGCCTGGCTTTCAGTGCTCCTTCGTCGCGGCTGAATTTTTCTTCCGTGACGTCTTTTTTTGGTTGTCATACGTCTTGGCGTCCCAATAAGGCAAATCTATCAGGTCTGAGGATGCCGGGACACTACTTGGCAGCAATCAGGGATGCGTGAAAATCACAAGCTGCCTTGCAGGGCTTGTCCAGTGAGCGGTCGTGCCCGGTCTTGCTCAGGGCTTGACAGTTGGGGCGTCGTCGCCTGCGGACTTTGCTTCCTTGGATACGGTAAAATTGATTGTTTCCCGCGCAATGGCACCGCCCGAGATAATGAAGGACATGGCTTCATCCATCGTCCAGTCGGTGGAGACAACCCGGTCCATGGGTACCAGTTCCAGATAGCCCGAAGTCGGGTTCGGTGTGGTCGGCACGTAAACGGCGGCAATGGTCTGGCCGGTGTATTCGTCAACCAATGTGCGGGTTACAAAACCGACTGTTTTCATCTGGCGCGAGGGAAATTCAATCAGGACCACGCGCTGTACGCCGTCCGGTTTGGTCTGCAGTACATTGGTCAACTTTTTGACGGACCCATAGACGCGCTCAACCAGCGGAATGGTCTGCATGGCCGTGTCGAACCAGGTCAGGATACGCCGCCCCACGAAGCGCGATGTGGCCCAACCCACGATATAGACCAGCAGCAGTGTAAGGCCGATGGACATGACAGCCTGGAACCAGGGGCTCATGACCCAGGCGGCCTCTGCGCCCACAATGGCCAGCAGCCAGTCAGCGGCTGGTTTGCCGAAGTCTGAAAGTTGCAGCAACACGAATTCAAAGATGATCCAGGTAATCCACAAGGGCACCAGCGTAATGATACCGGTAATGATAAATCGCTGGGTGCTGGAGAAGAGGCGGGGAATGATCGTGTTCTGGGACATGCTTTGTTTCCTGTTGGGCGCAGGCGGAACTGCTTGGCCTTGTGCCTACTTGCTCTTATGATCGCGCATCATATCAGGCGCGGGCGCCCCTGGCAGCCTTTGCGCGCAACACAGTGAAAGAGATGATGATGCAAGATCCCCGTTACAAGAGGTCTTTTGGCCGCAACGCCATGGCAGCCGGTATGGCAGGCCTGCTGGTGCTGGCCGCCTGCGGTGAAGCCCCGCAGGAAACTGAGGCCCCGGCCGAAGCAGAAGCGCCCACCTTCAATGACCCGACACAGGCAAACCCCAACCCGGACCGCTCCGAAGGCTCTACCATACCCCAGGAATTCCTGGAAGCAGACCCGCTGGTCGTTGCAGCCGGGCCGGTGGCGCTGACCAATATCGATATGCCCGAGGGTTTTGTGATCCGTGAATGGGCGTCGGTTGAAGGCGCGCGGTCGCTGGTGGTGGGCGATGGTTTTGTCCTCGTCAGCACCCAGGGCGACAGCGTCTATGCCGTCCCGTTCGACAACAAGATGCAGGCTGGTGAGGTTGTGACCGTCGCCAGTGACCTGCATGTCGGCAATGGCATTACCTTGGTCGATGGCGTGCTCTATATTGCCGAGCAGCACCGGGTTACCCGCTGGGGTGACGAGCCGCTCGACATCAACAACCCCGCCAAAGAAGGCGTACAGGTTGGGCCCGATCTGCCGGATTTGTGGCACCATGGCTGGCGCTATATGACAACCTCTGCTGATGGCAAGCTGCTGGTGGGCACGGGCGCGCCGTGTAATGTCTGTAAGCTACGGCCGCTGGAAGGCTCAATCATTCGAATTGACCCCGCCACGGGCGTGCATGAAACGATCGCCACGGGCATTCGCAATACCGTCGGCATTACCATTCATCCCGAAACGGGCCAGCCATGGTTCACCGATAATGGCGCCGACATGATGGGTGATGATATTCCGCCTGAAGAGCTGAATGTTCTGGTCGAAGACGGCAAGAGCTATGGCTTCCCCTGGTATGGTGGTGGACGCGAACGGACACCGCAGTTCAGCGAGGAAACAGCCCCCGAAGGCGAGGTATTCCCCGTCATGGAATTCCAGGCGCATTCTGCCAATCTTGGCCTGATGTTCTATACCGGCGACCAGTTTCCCGCAGCCTATAAGGGTTCTGTTCTGATCGCGCAGCATGGTTCGTGGAACCGTACCTTCCCGGTTGGCTATCAGATCGTTCAGGTTGTCATGGGGCCCGATGGCATGCCGATTGCGCAACAGCCATTTGCCGCAGGCTGGCTCGAGAAAGGTGACGTTACAGGTCGTCCTGTCGACGTAAAGCAAATGCCCGACGGTTCTGTTCTTGTCTCTGACGACATGAATGGGCTGGTCTATCGCATCACCTATGAGGGCGAATAGGGCTCGATTACAGCTATACAAAGTAAATTTTAGTGAGCCGGGAAAAGCGCACCCAGCTCACGTTTTTTTGTACCCTTTTTTCTAAAAATATTAGATATTTCGACCAGTCATCAGTTGTGTTCATTTCTACCCGTTGCGTTCTATGACTCCACTGCGTTTGTGAGGAGTTCGGCACCCGTGCCGGTTGAAGTTATCTACGAAAATGAAGGTAAGGGCGTTCGCCTCCGGTACACCGGTGATGTCAACGGTGACGAAGCCTTTGATGTGTTGAGGGCTGTCTTAGAAGACCCCCGTTTTATCAAGCTGGACTGCGGGATCAGCGACTTTGCCGGGGTGGATGATTTCGACATTTCACCCTCGCAAGTGCGTCAGATTGCGCAGCATACCGGGGCCTATTTGGAACAGAATAATCCCCGCGTTCACTTGGTTATGGTCCCACCCAAAAGCCGGTATTACGGCGTCATGCGCATATTCGAAACCCAGGTCGATATGTATATCGTTACAGGATACAATGCAGGGATGCTCCGCGTATTTGAAACAGTTGAACAGGCAGAGACTTGGCTGCTCGACCGCATTCCCGGCATATCCTTCGAGTAAGTTGATTTCTGTCAGCTGACCGCAGCGGCCACAAAGATATAGCGCGCAATTTTACCGATGCTTACCAGCAGCAGGAAAAGCCAGAACTTTACCCGCAACATGCCGGCCACGAAGGTCAGCGGGTCCCCCACAATGGGCAAAAAGGCAAACAGCAGGCTCCACAGCCCATAGCGGTTGAAGCGTTCTGTGGCCTTGTCTGTCGTGGCCTGGCTGAAGGGGAAATACTTACCCGCCGCCAGACGCTGTGTTTGCCAATGTCGCAAGTAGCGGCCGATCAACCAGTTGATGCACGCGCCCAGAATATTGCCTGCTGACGCCACAGTTACCAGCAGCCACGCCGGGTGTGCGCCCTCCATCAGGGTGGCAACCAACATGGCCTCAGACGAAAACGGCAGGATCGTCGCCGCCAGAAAGGACCCGAAGAACAGAGTGAACAACACAGTCATGGCAGGGCAGGGTATAGGAGCGGGCGTGCAAGGCCAGTGAAAAGGGGGATCGTGCCCACTTTCCATTTGCCAGCAACCGCCGCCTGTGTCACAAATGCCTTAACAATTTACTTAGTAAACAACGGATACTAAACAACGGGAAGAGGACCAGAGGTCGCCATGCGTATTGCTGATATTGAAAACCCCACCAACATGTACTTCACCGGCAATTGGGCGCCGGTGCAGGAAGAACATAACGAGCTGTGCACCGAGGTGATCGGCACCATTCCACCCGAGCTGGCCGGCTCATTCCTGCGTATTGGCGCCAACCCGGTTTTCGTTAACGAAGACCAGGAATATCATGCCTTTTCCGGCGACGGCATGGTCCACGAGGTCTACTTCAAGGACGGCCAAGCCACCTATGTGAACCGCTTTGTGGAAACAGACGGCCACCTCGCCGAGCAGGAACATGGCGACCTCATCTGGGATGGCTTCAAGACCGCCCCGGAAATGGTGGCCAAATACGGCCCGTCCAAGAATATTGCCAACACGGCGATGGTTTACCACGCGGGCAAGGTCTTCGCGCTGCAGGAAGGCTCCATGCCTTTTGAGGTCAAACTGCCGAATCTGGACCCGGTCGGCGAATATAATTACGACGGCAAGCTGGACTATGTGCCGTCTGCTCACCCGAAGATCGACGCGCGCACCGGCGAAATGGTGACCTATGGTTATGGCGTGATGGCGCCGCCCTTCTGCCAGGTCTCGGTCATCAACAAGGAAGGCGAGTTGGTGCACACCACCGAGGTGGACATTCCCGCCCCGATCATGATGCATGATTGCGCGATTTCCGAGAACTACACGATTATTCTCGACCTGCCTTGCGTGTTCGACTTCAACCGCGTCGCTGAAGGCAAGGGCATGTTGTATTTCGAACCGAATAATGCCTCGCGCCTGGGTGTGCTAAAGCGCGGTGCGGAAGGCGAAACCATCAAATGGTTCGAGGTCGACAGCTGCTATTGCTACCACACGGTGAATGCCTATGAAGAAGGCGACGAAGTGGTCATCGATGGCTGCCGGTCCGAGCGCAATTCCATTGGCGACGACGTCAAGCCCGGCCCTGGCGACCGCAGCGACCTGCCGCAGATGTATCAGTGGCGCCTGAACATGAAGACCGGCGAAGTTGTCGAACGCCTGATTGATGAAGAATGGGGCTGTGAATTTGCCCGCATCAATGAAGACTATATTGGCATCCGCGCTCAATATTCCTATGCCGCGCGCATCAAAGGCGACAATCTGGAAAGCGGCTTTGATGGCATCATCAAATATGACCATGTCAACGAAACCAGCACTCACTACCCCTACGGCCCTGGTCGTTTGGGTGGCGAGCCGATCTTTGCCCCCAAGCCCGGTGGGACGAAAGAAGAAGACGGCTGGGTCATTGGCTTTGTGCGGGATGAAGAACTGCAACGCAGCGAATGCATCATCATCGACGCCGCCGACTTTGAAGCCGGCCCCGTTGCCCGCATCGTGATGCCGGGCCGCGTGCCTTTCGGTTTTCATTCCGCCTTTGTCGGGGCAGAGTTCTTCGAACAGCAGGGCTAACGCATCTGCCAACCAGCGCCTTTGGCCATCTGGTCAAGATCGGGTATTCTCCTTCCCCTGACAGCAGGGGGAGGGGACCATGACGCCGTATGAGGCACTGGAACTGCGCTATTATTATCGCAACGAAACAGCGAGTGCCTTTCGCTATTGGGTATCGTTGACTTTTGCCGTGCTGGTGGCCGCTTATGTGGCGGGGGAACAGCTCAATGGCTGGACCGTCGGCATCATCCTGGTGCTTTATATGATGGTCGCCTGGTCGAATAATCGGATTCTGTTGACCAGTTCTGCCGACATGCAGGCGCTGTCAGAAGAAATCATCACCAAGCTCGGAAAGGCCAGCATTCTCAATGTCGTAGCCCGCAATTCCAGCTTCGTATGGAAAGGCACATCGCCGGACATTCGCGAGGTTGGCAGAGAGCTGAATGTCAGATTTGTGGTTGAGGGGTCAATTCGTGTCGTTGGTCAGACCCTGCGGTTGAATGCCCAGTTGATCGACACATTAACAGGGGCGCATATCTGGGCTGAAATCTACGACCTGCCGCGAGACAATCCGGACGCTGCGCTGCACGGTGTAGAGGATGTGGTAGCTGGCGAATTGCTTGCTGTCTTGCGCGATGTTGAAATTGATCGGCTTCTCAAGCTCGATGATGCGGCACTGACTGTTGATAACATTGTCGCGCTGTGTTGGGGCAAGGCCGTTGTGACTTCTACAGCGGAAGGCATGCAAGACGCCATCGACATTTTGCGGCGAGGGCTGGCGCGCCATGCGGGCGCGGCCGAACTTCACGCCGAATTGGCCCATTATTGTTGCACCATGGGCCGCAATTTCGACAAAGAAAACCGGGACGACTTATTGCAGGAATGCCGGGCGCATTTGGAGCAAGCCATTCGTCTTGAACCGCTGGGTGAGATGTCGCTTTTTCGGGCATGCACGGTCCGGTATCTGTTGGGGGAATACGAAGAATCACTGACAGCCGGCCGATTGTTTGCCGACCTGTACCCCGACTCCCACGCGCCGGTTCACTGCATGCCCATGCGGGTGCTGGGGCACTACGAGGAAACGCTGGCGGTGGTTGACCCATGGCTTGCCACCTCGAGCAAAAGACATATTGATCGCCGCTGGGTGCTGGAATTCAAAGGGACAGCGCTTCTTGGTTTGGGTGAGTTTGAAGCCGCCGAGAAGGTCCTGCGTGAAGCTGGAGGCGAGCCGTTCAGGCCTTCTGCGCAACTGCCGACAGTTGTAGCCCTGGCGCATCAGGGCAAGCTTGATGAAGCTGCAAAGGCGTGGTCTGTCTATCAGGCAAGCCCTGGCGCTCTCTCGCCAGACAGGCTTGAGTAGTCGATAAGCCGCAATTCAACAGACCCGGCCTGGATTGACATGTATCTGGAAGGGCTGCGCTTGGCCGGATGCGAGTTTACGGCCAAGGAACTCGACTTTAACATTTGATCGCACCCTGCTGAACGCACCTGACGCCTGTTTTTCGTTGTGGTTTCTGGAAGCGTGCTACAAGAAATCTAATTCATAAAGAACGTGCAACGGGGGGACACGTCTTGTTTAGGACAATCCGGTTTACCGGCGGGAAGGCTGCCTAGCCTTGGAACCATCATCTGCCCAGGCCGACGCGCCTGCCACCACAAGCGAAACGGAACAGCCTGCCTGGTCTATTGGCGGGCGTAACTATGTGCTGGTGTTGCTCACCGCAGTAGCGGCCATGAATTTTGTCGACCGGCAAATCCTCGGTGTGCTGCTCGAGCCCATCAAGGCAGAATTCGGCCTGCCGGACTGGATGCTCGGCCTGCTGACGGGGCTGGGCTTTGCGGCCTTTTATGCCACGCTGGGTATTCCTATCGCCGCGCTGTCAGACCGCAAGAACAGGCGCAATATCATCGTCATCTGCACCACGCTGTTCAGTGTCATGACGGCCCTGTGCGGTGCGGCGGCGAATTTCTGGCAATTGTTCCTCACGCGTATAGGCGTCGGTGTTGGCGAAGCTGGTACCATGCCTGCCTCGCAATCCATTATCTCGAACCTGTTCCCCATTGAAAACCGGGCCGCGGCCATGGGCTTTTTGGCCACGGGCGGCAATATCGGGCTCATGCTGGGGCTGCTGATCGGCGGTTGGGTGAACGAGTGGTGGGGCTGGCGCTGGGCTTTTGCCGTCGCCGCTGTGCCAGGCATTCTGCTGGCCATTACCATTCGCTTTACGGTGAAGGAGCCTGTCCGCCCGGCGGATGCAGCGGTGCCGGAAAAGACGCATATTATCAGCGATATTCTGTCGTCCCTGTCGGCCATGGCCAAGGTGCCCTCGATGCGCTGGTTCGTGGCGGGTGGCACGCTTTATGGCATGTCGGCCTATGGCATCCACACCTTCATGGTGTCTTACTACATGCGGTTCCACGATATGGGCTCGGGCGATGCTGGCACCGTCAACGCCATTATCGTCGGTGTGCTGGGGGCGTTTGGCGCTTTTGCGGGCGGTGTGGTCTGCGCGCGGGTCAGCGCCCGCTATGGTCAGAAGTGGACCGGCTATATCCCTGCCATTGCCATTGGCATCAGTGTGCCGCTATTGGTGGCGATGCTGCTGACGGATAATACCTGGCTGGCGATCGGCCTGTTTGTCATCCCAGGTATTCTCTCCAGCGTTTATGCGGGCCCAACCTGGGCGATCATCCAGGAACTAGTGGCCCCCAGCAGGCGGGCCATGGCGGCCTCGGTCTATATGCTGATCTATAACCTCGTTGGCCTGGGCCTTGGCCCGCTGGCGGTGGGGGTGATCAGCAGTGCGATTGAGCCCACCTTTGGGGACCAGTCATTGCGCTATGCCATGGCCGGGGTACTGGTGGTCAGCCTGTTTGGCATTTACGCCTATATCGTTGCGGGCCGCCGTGTGAGTGCGGACATTGAGCGGGTGAGGGCTGCGGGTGAGGGGATATAGGGGCCATTTTCGCCTAAAAAACTGCGCTCTTAGTAATGCCTGACCCAGGAAAGAGAGACACATGATTGATCTGTACACCGCATCGACGCCCAACGGCTGGAAGGCCTCTATCTGTCTTGAGGAGTTGGGGCTGCCTTACGAGGTCAATTTCATCGATTTCACCAAGAATGAGCAGAAGGCCGATGCCTATCTCGACATCAACCCCAATGGGCGCATTCCCGCGATTATTGATCGGGACAATGACGACTTTGCCGTCTTCGAGAGCGGCGCGATCCTGATCTATCTGGCAGAGAAAACAGGCCAATTGTTGCCGACAGATGCCAAAGAGCGCTCGTGCGCCCTGCAATGGCTGATGTTCCAGATGGGCGGCATTGGCCCCATGTAGGGGCAGGCGCTGGTGTTCATCCGTAACGTGCCAGAGAAAATGCCCTATGTGATCGACCGCTATATGAATGAGACCAAACGGCTCTATCAGGTGCTCGACCGCCGTCTGGGCGAGGCCGAGTTTCTGGCGGGCGACTACAGCGTTGCCGACATCGCCACCTGGCCGTGGATTTACTGCGCCGAATGGACCGGGATCGACCTGGCGGAGACGCCCCATCTGAACCGCTGGTTCAAGGCGCTGTCTGCGCGCCCGGCGGTCCAGCGGGGCCTGAACGTGCCAGAGCCCTTCGACATCAACGCGCTGATGGAAGACGAAGAGAAGGTCAAAGAGGTCGATGCGCAATATGCCGACCTCGTCAAGCGCCAGGGCGACACCAACAGCTGAAGCCGGTTGCAACCCGCGCCAACAACACACAAACTACGCCCTCAAATTGGAGGGGCTGTTGAAGCGCTGGCACAAGATTGTTCTGGGACTATTAGCAATCGGCATCGCCGGTGCGGCCTTCGGGGCCTGGTATCTCAGCACGCGGGATGCACGAGAGCCGTCTTTTGTGGCGTGGCATGCCAATTGCGCGACCTGCCACGGGGCCGACCTGCGGGGCACGGCGCTGGCTGCCTCGTTGATCGATGCGCCGCTTAAACATGGTGACTCTGTTGAAGAGATGATGGCCGTTATTGCCGGTGATGCGGTGGAGGCCCACAAGGCCGACTGGCAAGGGGAACTCTCGCCGCAACTCACCAAGGCCCTGGCGCTGTATATCAGCGAACACAGGCAGAAATTCCCCAAGACCTCAGCGTCTTACACCATGACCCCGCCGGGCGACCGTAGCATTCGCTCGCAGCATCATGATTTTCGGCTGGAACGGGTCACCGAACTGGTCAGCCGACCCTATTCCATTGCCCCCATGCCCGATGGCCGCCTTTTGGTGGCAGAGAAAATCCGTGGTTTGTCGATTATTGATGCCAGTGGCCAGCAGGGGTCGGTTGTTACCGGTACGCCTGAGACCTGGGAACCGCTGCTGACGGTGCAGGGGAACTGGCTCAATCTCGGTATCGTGCTTGATGTCGAATTGCATCCCAACTATGCGGAGAATGGCTGGGTTTACCTGTCCCACACCGAACATTGCTTCACCGGCTGTGGCTGGGTTGTGCCTGGTACCATGGCGCGGGTAATCCGGGGCCGCATTCAGCGTGGCCAGTGGGTTGATGAAGAAGAAATCTGGTCGGTCCACAAGGACCATTATACCCCGGTGCCCGACGGCGTGGCCGCAGGCCGCCTGGCCTTCGACAAAGAAGGGCATTTGTTTGTCATTGTTGGGGGCAAAAACACCTATGACAAATTGCATGACCTCAACACGCCCTTTGGCAAGGTCCACCGGGTGAATGACGATGGCACTGTACCGGAAGATAACCCGTTCTGGCTGCCTGCCGAGGCGCGCCCGGAGGGCTCGACCATCCACACCGTGTGGTCCTACGGCCACCGCACGGGGCAGGGGCTTGATGCGCATCCCATAACGGGTGCGATCTGGAACACGGAAATGGGCCCGCGTGGCGGCGATGAGATCAACCACATTCAGCGCGGCAAAAATTACGGTTGGCCGCTTTACACCAATGGGCTGGATTACTCCGGCGAAGAGGTTTCCATCGGCAGGGAGTTGGGGCTCGATTTTGCGCTGGAAGACACGGTGTTGCCGGTGGTGGACTTCACGCCCGCACCGGCGATTTCCAACTTCACGTTTCACCAAGGTAATGCCTTCCCCAACTGGGGGGATGACTTGCTGGTCGGTAGCTTAAAGGCCGCCACGCTGTACCGCGTGCGCATCAAGGATGCTGTGTTGGTGGAACAGGAAAAGCTGGTCACGGATTTTGGCCGCATCCGCGACGTGGCCATGGGCGCCGACGGGCTGGTCTACATCGCCATTGAACACAATGAGAATGGGTCGATCTGGCGACTGGTGCCAATTAATTCGCTCACGGCAGTTCGCCCTGAACGCAAAAAAGAAGCCGTTCGCCCTGAGTGTTTGCGAAGCAATTGTATCGAAGGGTAACGGCTTATCCGTTCAATGCTTCGATACAACGTCTCGCTGCGCTCACCGCCACGCAGCATGAACGGTTTTGGTAGGTCGATCTATTCCAACAACCTGTCACCCCGCACTTGATGCGGGGTCCATTTGTAGGTGCCCTATAGGCAATAGCGCAGATATTGGATGTGCTTCATGGACCCCGGCTCGCTGGCGCGTCCAAAGTGACAGATCAAAATTACGAACCGCCGTGAGCGATAAAGAACTTACTCCGCGACATCCCGCTTTGGCAGTACCCAGCCGGGGCGGATGAAGTGGCACGTATAGCCATTGGGGAAGCGTTCCAGATAGTCCTGGTGTTCCGGCTCAGCTTCCCAAAACGGGCCTACGGGTTTCACTTCGGTCACCACCTTGCCCGGCCACAGGCCCGAGGCGTCCACGTCCGCAATCGTGTTGAGTGCTTCGGCCTTCTGGGCGTCATCCACATAATAGATGGCCGACCGATAGGACGGGCCAATATCGTTGCCCTGGCGCATCGGTGTGGTGGGGTCGTGGATCTGGAAGAAGAATTCCAGCAGCGTGCGATAGCTGATCACCGCTGGGTCATAGAGAATTTCGATCCCTTCAGCATGGTTTCCATGGTTGCGATAGGTGGCGTTGTCGACCTCACCACCGGTATAGCCCACGCGGGTGGCGCGTACGCCGTCGAGCTTGCGGATCAGGTCCTGCATGCCCCAAAAACAGCCGCCTGCGAGTACTGCGCGTTCTTCAGCCATTATGCGTCCTCCACCTGGTCAATATAGTCGCCATAGCCCTGGTCTTCCATCTCGGCCAGGGGCACGAAACGCAGCGAGGCGGAATTGATGCAATAGCGCAGCCCGCCACGGTCTTGCGGTCCGTCGGGGAAGACATGGCCCAAATGGCTGTCGCCGTGGCTGGAGCGCACCTCGGTGCGGATCATCCCATGGGTGCGGTCCGTCAGTTCCTTGACGTGCGCAGGCTCTACCGGTTTGGTGAAGCTGGGCCAGCCGCAATGGCTGTCATATTTGTCGGACGACACAAAGAGCGGCTCGCCAGAAACGATATCCACATAAAGGCCTGGCTCCTTGTTGTAGAGATATTCCCCCGTGCCGGGGCGCTCCGTGCCGCTGTGCTGGGTGACGTAGAATTGCTCTTCCGTCAGCTTGGCAATGGCATCTGCCGATTTGCTGTATTCAGCCATACTGCTTCCCTTGACTGTCTATACTCAATTGACCACTGGGGCCGGATGGTAAACCAAACCGGCGCAGAGCAACAGGGGGCTTGGCACGTGGGGGTACATCCTGCATTGCGCCCGAGCAGTGCGGCGTATACCGTGTTGCAAATTTAAGCACGGGAGAGAGCCTTGAACATCCACAGCAAAGACTGGCAGTCGCAACCACCGGAAAAATGGCCGGAACCCGAGTTGAAAGGCCATTCCATTCCCGGTGACCGTTATAGCTCGAAAGAATTCTTCGAGAAAGAATGGGAAGAAATGTGGACCAAGGTCTGGCTGCTGCTGGGCCGGGCCGATGAAATTCCCGAGCCGGGCGACTACCAGATGGAAGAGGTCGGCCCGGAGAGCATCATCATGGTGCGGCAGCAGGATGGCGGCATCAAAGCCTTCTTTAATGTGTGCCAGCACCGCGCCGCGCGCCTGGTGTTCAACGAGGTAGACTCTGTTGAAGCCTTTATCTGCCCCTATCACGGCTGGCGGTTCGAGCTGGATGGCGAGCTGACCTATGCCCGCGATGCCGAAGATTTCCCCGAAGGGGACCCGTGCGGCAAAATGAATCTGGTGGAAATCCCCTGCGACACGTTTGCCGGGTTTATCTGGGTGAATATGGACCCTGATTGTGTGTCGCTGCAGGAATATCTTGGCCCGGTCTGGGATGACTGGTCGAAATATGAAATCGACAGCTGGAAGCGCTATCTGGCCATGACGGCCAATGTCCCGTGTAACTGGAAGATCGTGCTCGACAATTTCAACGAGTCCTACCACCTGCCAACGGTGCATCCCGAAGCCGATGCGGTGGTTGAAGAAAGCTACAAGGACACCCAGTTCGACATGTCTGCCGAAGGCCATAACCGCATGTGGCAGCAGGCGTTCAAGCCATCAAAACGGCGCCTGAAAAATGGCAAGGACCTGATGGACCCGGCGCTGGCCATGCGCATGGAAGGCTGGGGCCTGAACCCGGATGACTTTGCCGGGCGCGAATTTGAAAGCCGCGAGGCCGTGCAGGAACAGATGCGCAAATTGGGGCCAGACATGGGCTATACCCATTTTGATAACCTCAAGGACCACCAGCTGACGGACGTCTATCACTATACGATTTTCCCGAATTTTGCTGTCTCTGTCTGGGCAGATTCCTTCCACTTCCTGCGCGCCCGCCCGCACCCGACAGACCCGACCAAATGCGTGTTCGACAATTGGTATTACGCGCCGGCACCCGAAGGGCTGGAGACCGATGTGCTGACCATCAATGGCCCTGTTGCCCGTGATGCGGAGATTGAACATGATGTGTTTGAATATGGTGAGAAAAGCCTCAGCCCCCTGATTGATCAGGATATGGGTGTGACCCTGGGCCAGCAGCTTGGCCTGCGGTCCCGTGCCTTCAAGGGCGTGTATCTGTCGCACCAGGAATGGCGCATTCGCCGTTATCACGAGGTCATCGACGAATATATCGACGGCATACGCCCCGGCCCAAACCAGAACTCGAAATAGGCTGGAATTCCAAATAGGGGCAGTTTGATGAGTGAAGAAGCACTGCAGTAATTGCTGGACCGTCAGGAAATTACTGACGGCCTGCACTGGTACACCAAATGGGTCGACCTGAACCGGGTCGACAAGTAGGTAGAGATTTTCGCCGAAGATGGCCGCATCACCTTTGCGGGCGACGATGCCTGGACCGTGGGGCGCGAGAATATCCGCATCATGAATACGCCGCTGGTCGCCAGCTATGCGGCTACGCATCATTACATCACCAATATCGAGATCAACTTCGAAGGCCCGGACCAGGCGCGCAGCCAGTGTAACCTGTATGCGTGGCACCGCCCCAAGGAGCCGGGCCCGGACTTTGAGCTCTACGCCCAATATCATGATATCTGGGTGCGCACGGCTGATGGCTGGAAAATCCAGGAACGCCGCCTGAAAACAGCCGGCACTGTTGGCTTTGACGCCGAAGCCGCTGGTCTTGTAGGGCTCGGTCGCGCCGACTAGCTCAAAATTAATTGCGGGGCGTCACCAGGGCCGGATCAGCGGGCCGGTGCCATCCCAATGTTCGGCAGCAATTTTGGTGTCGGCATACATCTGCCGGATAATCTCATGCTCGGGGTACAGCTCGATGAAGTGCCCCAGAAGGGGCCGCGTGTCGATATAGCAAATCTGCGCCCCGAAATTGACCGTAAATTCGCTGGCCACCGGATAGCCTGCTGCCACCAGGGCATCGCGTTGGGCTTCGTAGTCGTCGCAGAATACGGCGACATGGTGAAAGCCGCCGGTCTTGCCTGCCAGCGTGCCGTCGGATGCTTTGGGGAACAGGTCCGTAAAGGCGCAGGGGCCGTCTGACAGCACCTCTACCAGCTCGATATTCATGTCGCCGGACTGGCCAAACACTCCCTTGATACGAATAGGCTCTGCCACCTGCCCACGATAGACATGGCCTTCAAGCGCGGCCTCACCACCCCCCAAAAAGGGGCCCATGCCATAGATCTTGTGGAACTGTTCGCAGGCCGCTTCCAGGTTCGGCACGATGTGGCAGTTCTGGACAATCGGCTGCCCGCCAAGAATAGTACTCATTGCTTTAACCCTTTCAGTCAATGCTGCATCTATAATGTCCGCGCCTATAACGACCGCACCGGGTCTGATCCGTCCCAGTTTACAGAGGCTGATTTAGCGAGGTCGAAGAAATCGTAGATTGTTTGAGGGAACTGACCAACCTCGATAAGGGGCCATTTCTGGCCTTTACCCCGCAGATAGAGAACCTCGCCTTTGGGCTCCAGCTTCAGCGCGGCCAGGGCCTCGAAACCCCGGCCTTCGATACGACTGCGGAAGGCGTCCATGTCGTCGACCGTCACGCACATGTGGTGCATCAGGCCGTGATGGTCTTCCTCCAGGAACTCCTTGTAGATGCTGGGCTCATCTGCTGTTGGCATCACCAGCTCAATCTGCGTGTCCCCCCAATAAGCAAGGGCGACAGAATATTTCGGCTGCGATGGCGCACCGCGATAAAGCGCAGATTGATAGCTGGCCTCGTTAACCCGATAAAAGGGCCCCACGCCCATGACCTCAGTCCAATAGGTGAGGGCGGCATCCATGTCCCGCACGGCAAAGGCGTGCTGGATAACCGGGCCAAAGATCGGTGTTGTCATGTCTTGGGATCTAAGCTGGCGGGAAGGGGCCAGGCCAGGGGCCGTCCTTGCCGTCGGTGATCATGCGCTTCGGCCACAGATATTGCAGCGTGCTACGCTTGATCTTCCATTCCCCGTCGACCTTTACATAGTCTTCGTCATACAGGCCCAGCCAGATGATCGGGTTGGTGCGTGGGTCCGGCTCGTGCACCGTGTCGATCAGGTAAGTGCGGCTGACAGCGGTATCGGGCCCGGTCAGTTCCACCCACTGGTTGGTGGTCACGTGGAAGCCGCCATAGCGCACGGCGTCGGAATTGCCGCGTTCGGTGTTGAACACCTTTTTGTAATTGGCGTGGATTTCCGCCTTGCCGACCCAGTTGCCGTAATCGGGGCCAAATTCGCAGATGGCGTCTTCAGCAAAAATTTCGGCCAGGCCGTCAATATCGCGGCTGTCCATCAACTGTGAATAGAGTAGTTTGACTTTCTTGATCTTTTCAACTTCCAGCAGCGTGCGCAGCTCCTGGATTTCTTCCGGCGTAAAGGCGTCTGACATATTTCCCCCCTGATAATGTAAGCGTGTTGGTAGGCAGCATTGTTGGCAAATGGGGGGTGCTGTCAAGGCAGCCGTTTTATTTCGTCGGTTATGTAGGCAGCGAATAATGGTGACAATTGGCTTTTGACGCGGGGCCACACAACCTGGCGGGCCATGGGGCTGGCCAAGGAGGCCAACAGGCCGTTTAGCGCTGCTTCCCACAGTCCATCGGTAATTTCATCATCCTGGTGGCGGTAGTAGGCAAATTCTGTGTTTTTTGACGCCGCGACGAGCATCGCGGTCATGCGCACAACGTCGATATTGTCGAGCGCAGCCGCATCCGTCGCCTCGCTGACGTGGGAAGCGGCGGGGGCCGGATGCTCGCTGGTTGCCAGTTGCAAGATGGTATCCTGCCAGTTTGACACGCTGGCGGCTGTCGCGGTGACCCGTTGTGCCTGGGCATTCTGGCGCAATTGCATGCCGACAAAGGCGAGTGATGCGATCACCGCCAGGGTGGCCACCAGCTATCCCAAGTAATAGATTTTCTATAGCTGTTCCGTTGGTTCCCTCCATCGATCCAGGAGAGCAGTCTAGCGCATACAGCGCGGTGCCAGTGAGGATGATATTTTACTGAAAAAAAGTGTTGATTGGTCGAGTTGGGCTGCTACCTTGCACTTAACATTCAGGGGAGAAAATAGAATGGCTGATAATCGCGCTGAAATTGTTGCGGACAAGCACGAAATTGAAACCTTGCAGCGGCTTTATGCCAAGGCGACCGACAAGCTGGGGAATGCTTCAGCGGAAACCCGCGAAGAAGGTCGCCAGATTTATCACAATATCTTCACGCCCGACGTCAAGGTGCGTACCCGCAACACGCCAGACGACTTTGAAGCTGATGGCCCCGACGGCTGGGCTGAGGTCGCCCAGAGTGCCCTGGAACAATATATCGGTACCCAGCATCTCATCGGCACACAGCTGACAGACGTGAATGGCGACGAAGGCGAGATGGAAAGCTATCTGAATGCCTGGCACAAATTCCCGGACAATTCAGTTTACTACTTCCTGGGCACCTATATTTCCAAGGTGCGCCGTGGCGAGAATGGCTGGCAGATCTATGATATGACCCTGCGGCTCGACACCAGCGGCGTCGCCCAGATGACGTGATGGGGCCTGCCAGATCCCCCTGTAAGATCGACCCGTTGCTATGCCAGCGCGGCGAGAAGCTACTGCGTTGACTGTTGGGGTGTCTTTCCCGCTGTGTCGATGCGGATGATGTCACCGCACCAGGGCTCATAATCATGCCGGGTTATGTCCTGCCATGTAGGCAGGGCCAGACCTTTGATGTCGACATGCCGGTTTTGAACGCGAGACTGGTGCTCTTCAATATCTGAGCAGACGATCTCGACCTCTTTGAAGGGTGCATTTGCAGCCATTGCGACATCGCGCCAGGCCTGGCGGGTGAGGGTAATCGGGTTAACCGAATCTGCGATCACAATATGCCCCAGCATCAGATTGTCTGCAGCGAGCGCATAGGCAACTTCATAGCCTTGCCCCCTCGACACATCACACCCAACATCGCGCAAGCGTTGTTCAATCGTATCGATGCGTAAATGTACTGCCCCCAGGGTGCGCGCCAATTCCCTGGATAGGGTTCTTTTGCCGGTGGCTGGCAGCCCGCCAAAAATGATCAGCACTATACCTCTCCCTGATGTGCCCGCATGGGCAGGGAAAGGATAGTGTAGATTACAGCTTGTCTTAAAGACGATGGATGCGGAAAACGGGGATCTGGCGCGGGGCGGCAGATTCCACATAACCTGCAAAGGTCTCATTGTTGGAGGCTGTCAGGTCGCAGGCGGCCTTGGCTTCGTCTGCGGGCAGTTCTTCAATGCGGGTGGCAAATTTCTCCGTGCCCACTTCCACATCAATTTCCGGGTTGGCGCGCAGGTTGTGCGCCCAGGCGGGGTCGTCCTTGGCGCCGGCGAAGGAGCCAAACAGGATCATTTCACCATCCTTGCGCACGGTCAGTACCAGGGGGATCTGCAGGATATTGCCGCTTTTGCGACCAATGGTGTGCAGAACGATCATCGGCATGCCGGGGAACATGGCAACCTTGCCTTCATTGGCACGGAATTCTTCGATGATCTTGTCGTTAAAGGCTTGCATTTCGCTGGCCATGATATTTGTCCTCTACTCGTTTGTGTGGTGACTTACTGGTCCATCTGCAGGAACTCTACCCAGTTCCCGTCGGGGTCTTCCACCATGGCGATACGGACCCCGGCCTGAATTTCCAGCGGCGGGACCGCCACATTATAGCCGGCGTCTTGGCAGGTGCTGACAATCTCGTCGAGATTGCTCACCGTCATGGTCCAGTAACGATAACCAGTGCCGCCTGCCAGGCCGCCACCGGCTGCCTCGGTCGGGGGTTTTCATCGTGCTGGATAATCTTGATCATGCTGGTGCCGCACATCAGCCGCCAGGTGGTTGAACCAGGGCGTTAACCCTTGGAGTGGAAGGAAAAACCCAGCACGTCCTGATAGAACTTCAGGGATGCCTCGGCATCATTTGTTACAATGCCCAGGTCGATGGAGTCTTTGGTCAGGGATACGGTCATGGGTTCAGCCTCAGATGGTGTTTTTACAACGTGTTATACGTAGTATTGATCTGCAGATCGGGCGTCAAGCGCGTTCGGCTCAACGGCTCTGTTCTTCCTGTGATGTGCCTTGCTGGGTGCCCAGACTGGCAATAACGCCGTCAATTTCGGCCTGAAAGCGGGCACTGTAATGGTGCCGCAATTCCGTCCAGATAGCCCGCCCCGCCGGGGCAGACATCAGCCAGACCGTATTGGCTTTCAGCTATTCCCATTGGTGGTCTGCTAGGTTGCCGTCGACCCAATTATAGTAGTTCACTTCGCCTTCGCGGATGACATTCTGCGACCATAGCAGCAGGCGCAGCCTGTCGGCGCCTTCGGGCATTGCCGCTGTACCGTCCAGCAACGGGGCCAGCAATTCGGCCATGTCCTTGTTGGCGATGATGTCGCGATTTGTGGCACTCCATGATGCCACCAGGCCCTGACCGGCAGCAATACGCAGGGCGTTGGTGTTCTGGCGCATCTGCAGACCGACAAATAGCAGCGATGCCACCACGGCAAAGGCGGCGACAATCTCTGCCAGCAGATAAAAATTCTGAAGATTGATGCTCTGGGCGTCCATAATTCCCTCCCCAATAGGTTGGGAAGAGCCTAGCGCAGGAAGGGTAGCCCTGGCCAATGTCTGGCGCAGTCGCTGGGCCTGTTTTTGACGATAAAAACGGGCGATGGTAGCCCCCGGCTAGCCCCAGGCGTAGTTGAAGCTCACACTGATGCGGTCTTCTTCGGCCATGTTCAGGGTGACTTCGTGTCGTAACCAGCTTTCCCACAGCAAAATATCGCCCGCCTCTGGCGTCACATAGTGAAAGCTGCGCAGGTCGGGCCGGGCGTCGGCCCGGCGGGTCGGGGCCGCCATCATCATCGGCAGGCGCGGGTCTTCAAACTTGATGGTGCTGGCCCCCTTGGGCACGCTGACATAGGTGGTGCCGCTGATGACGCTGTGCGGGTGCACATGCGATGTATGGATGCCGCCTTCCGGCAGGATGTTGATCCACAGGGAATCCAGCGTAAGGGGCCTGTCGTTCAGGTCGAATTGCAGGTCGTCCACAAAGGCGGCGACATGCTGGTCGAGCACGCCCTGAAGGTCCTTGAAGATGGGTAAGCGCCAGGGCAGATCGTCGAGCGAGGCATAGCTGGTATAACCGGCATAGCCATTTTCCTCGCACCAGGTCTGGCCAGCCTCGTCGTCTTCGGCGATCGACAGGCAGGAGGCTTCAAGATCAGCCTGATCAAGGGGCGCGCCGTGTTCAGCCAATTTGGCCTGGTACAGGCGGGTAACGAAAAGCGAATCTATCTGTGACATGCCCCTTCATAGCACCCCGGCAATTTCTTCTGCACCAAGTTTCAGCGGTGACATTGCCGTGCGCATCCCATTGGTTCTGGCCATTGGTTCTGGAAGTGTGAGGCCCAGGCCTATTTCATCTCGACCATGATCTCGCGATACAGCCCGGGGCCAACATTATGCGCGTCATGGGTAGGGGTGGTCGCCAGCTCGCCAGCCCAGGCCGTGCCATCCTTGACCGTGAAGTAAAACGTGTCGTCTTTCTCCAACGGCGCGTAATTGACATTACCCTCGGCGTCGGTGGCACGCAGGGTCGAACCCTCGATCACATGAACCATATAGTCATATTCATGGGTGTGTATGCCGGTGCTTTCGCCCGGTTCCAGTAGCAGTTCCCACACTATCATGCGGTCGTTTTCCAGCAATTTTTTGGTGGCAACATCGGCCATGGTTCATCCCCCCTTTGGTCGTGGGGCAGTGTTTCGCGTGTTGCTACCAATGTGAATTCTGTTGCCTCATCGCCCAGCGGGCGGCAGGCTCATGCGCAAGAGGGGGAACGCTCCATGCCGTCATTTGCAGAATTGGTCGACAAGGACATCATTGCCGCCATGCCCATGGGGATGGACCGTATGTTCGACGCCATCGGGCCGCACAGCATGGGGCCTATCCGCGCTGACCGCCGGCAAGCGCTGGAGGCCGCCATCGCTGAGATGCCGCCATTCCCGGGGCGGCAGGAAAACATCACCATGCCCGGGCTGGACGGCGAACCCGATGTGCCCGGTATCTTCTACCAGCGCGACGATGCGCTGCACCCGGAGGCTATTTTTATCTGGCTGCATGGTGGTGGCTTTGTGATGGGTGAGGTGGAAGACCTGACCGTGCATCGCTACACCCCGCTGATGACCGTGCTCTCGGTCGACTATCGCCTGGCGCCGGAACATCGCTGCCCCGCAGGCGTCATGGATGCGTGTGCGGCCATTGAGTTTGTTGCCAATAATGCAGCGGCATTGGGGATCGACCCGGCGCGTATCATTGTTGGTGGCCCTAGCGGTGGGGGCGGTCTGGCAGCCGGTGCGGTGCTGATGAACCGGGACAGGGGCGGGCCACAGCTGATGCATCAGTGGCTGCTCTACCCGATGATCGACGACTCGCACAACACGCCCTCGGGCCATCTGGACATTCCGGCCCAGTTCTGGACCCGCGAGGTCTCATTGAAGGCCTGGTCGCTCTATGTGGAAGAAGACGGCGCGTCGATTTATGCCGCTGCCAGCCAGGCCGAGGACCTATCCGGCCTGCCACCCACCTATATGATGACCGGCGGGCTGGATTTATTCCGCGATGAAAATATCGATTATGCGCAGCGGCTGATGGCCCAGGGCATTCCGGTCGACTTCGTGCTGTTCCCTGGCGCGCCACATGGTTTTGACATGCTGGTGCTCGATGCGCCGCTCGCCCAGCGCTTCCTCGTCCACCAGCAAGAGGCGCTGAGACAGGTATTGGCGGGGTAGGGGGTTTAGGTCGTTCATGCCACTTTGCCATTCATCCGTTCGTGCCGGTTATCCTGATTTGTCACCCCGGACGCATGGCCACGTGTGGCTGATGCGAGCCGGGGTCCATTTGTCGGCAAAAAACAGGCAGCATGGTAATTGAGGCGATGTTTCATGGATCCCGGGTCAAGCCCGGGATGACGCGGGGTTGGAAAGCGATCTAACCTTTGAGACATGTCCTCCCCACACCCCCGCTACGCGCTATTTCCACTTTCCAAAACCGACCCCCGGCGCTACATAGTGGCCCAGGCAGGCGCCATACCGTTTTGGCAGGGCAGGCGCAGGCGCGATGAGAGGAAGAAAGACCATGAATATCAACGATTTGGTAGGCCGGAAGGTAGGCATCTGTGTCTCGGGTGGGCTCGACAGTAAAACGGTTGCCCATATCCTGCGCTGTAGGGGCGTTGACGTCCTGTGCTTTACGGCTGATCTCGGCCAGCCCGATGAAGATGATATTTCAGGCGTGATCGACAAGATGGCCCCCACCGGAGTAGAAACATTTGTTGTCGACCTCAAGGAAGATATTGCGCGCGGCTGCTTCGAGGTCATCAAGGCCCAGGCCACCTATGATGGCGGCTATTGGAACACGACCGGCATTGGCCGGGCGGTGATGCTCGAAGGGCTGATTGCAGCCATGCAGGCAAAGGGCTGCGACGTTTTGGCACACGGTGCCACCGGTCGTGGCAACGACCAGCTGCGGTTTGAACGCTACACCAATGTGTTTGAGCCCGAGATGGATGTGTACGCCCCCTGGCGCGATGCTGAACTGCTGGAAAAATTCCCCGGCCGCACAGAAATGGTGGCCTATCTTGCTGAACAGGGCATCGAGGCCGAAGTGGGGAACCGCAAGCGCTATTCGACCGACGCGAACCTGGCGGGCCTGTCGCATGAGGCTGAAGACCTCGAAGAGCTGGATACATCCTGCCAGATCGTTGACCCTATCATGGGTGTGTGGCCGGAACAGGCGCCAGACGAAGTTGAAATCGTCACGCTGCGGTTTGAGAAGGGCGAATGCGTTGCCATTAATGGTGAGGCCGTCACCCCGCTTGAGGCCATGCTGGCCGCCAATGACATTGCGGGCCGTAATGGTATCTGGATGCGCAATGCGCTGGAAAACCGGGTGATCGGCACCAAGAGCCGCGGCGTTTACGAAGCACCGGGCATGGAGCTGCTCGGCTTTGGCCTGAAGAACGTCTATGAAGCCACGCTTGACCGTCGAGCCGGTGCGCTGTTTGCCTATCTGTCAGACCTGGTGTCGAACCAGCTCTATGATGGCCGCTATTTTGATCCCGCCACTCGCGCCGCCCAGGCTGCCATTAACGACTTGGCGGCAGACGCAACGGGCACGGTGGAATTGGGGCTCTACAAGGGCAACATCTATTCCCGCGCGCTGCGCGACTGCCCGGCCTCGCTCTACTTCCCCGAACATGCCTCGATGGAAGCCTCCGACGGCCTTAACCCCGTCAGCTCTCAAGGATATGCGGAAGTCCAGAGCGTGGAAGCCAAGGCGCTGGCCCATGCGGGGCAAATCCGCAAGTCATAGCGGGTGGGCGCTTAAAGCCCTTCTAGCACCAGTACTGTGCTGTCTGCATTCGCATGGCGGATGGGTTTAACCTCGGCATAGGCCGGGTCATCCAGAAAGCCGTGGGCATCCTCCATGCTGGGGAATTCAATCAGCACCATGCGGGTAGGGGCCCACAGGTCTGTCTCGCGAATATCCATGGCCCCGCCACGGGCGCGGTAGACCCCGCCATATTTGGCCACAAGGGGCGCAGCCCCGACCTTGTAGGCTTCATAGGCGTTGGCATCTGTAATTTTGGTGTCGACTATCAGCCATGCGCTCATGGGGGTGTCCTTTATTAAGGTCTGGTCTGCGGAATGGATAATACGCCGCCACCTACCTGATTAAATAGTTTCTCCCGCCTGCCTTCAGCACTAGATTGGCGTGTGTTGCGTAATCAGCATGCAGAAGGGGAGACTATGCAAGACTATACCGGTATTTGGCAGATTGGGGACATTCGCGTCACGCGGGTGCTGGAAGGGGAAAGCCTTGGCCCATTGGTCATGTTGCCAGAGGCGACGCCAGAAGAAATCCTGAAAATGCCATGGCTACAGCCGCATTATGCCGATTAAGAAGGCCAGGCGCGCATCTCCATCCATGCGCTGGTGATCGAGGCTGGCGGCAAGGTCATCGTGGTCGATACCTGCCTGGGTAACGATAAAACACGCATCTTCCCGCATTGGAACCAGCTGCAAACAGACTTTATGGACAAGATGCGCGCCGCTGGCTACCCGCCCGAAGCAGTCGATTACGTGCTGTGTACCCATATGCACACCGACCATGTTGGCTGGAACACCATGCTGGTGGATGGGGAATGGGTCCCGACCTTCCCGAAGGCGCGCTATCTGTTTGGCCGTGAAGAATGGGACTACACCAAGGAGCAGATGGATAACCCGATGATGGCGGAATTCATCGTCGACAGCCTGCAACCCATCGTTGACGCCGATTTGGCCGATTTTGTGGAAATGGATGCCGATATCTGTGACGGCGTGCGGTTGATCCCCACACCCGGTCATACGCCGGGGCATGTTTCTGTCGTGCTGGAATCTGGCGGTGAAAAAGCGGTGATAACCGGCGACATCATGCACCACCCGTGCCAGGTCACCCAGCCGCGATGGAAGTGCGATTTCGACTGGCAGCGTGAACCCGCAGAGGAAACGCGCGAAACCATGCTCAAGCAGTTCGCCGAGGAAGGTACATTGGTGTTTGGCACTCACTTTGCCACGCCGTCTGCCGGCCGTGTGATCGACAAGGACGACCATTACCGGTTTGAGGTGTAGGCGATACAGAGCTCGGCGCTCATTTGACATGAATAGAAAATGACACTATGTTTTCGTCAATTCCGCTCGTTAGATTCGTCTACGAGTTGCAGGGCTCCGTAAGGAGCCCTTGCTTTTTCTGGGGTATATTTTGAAAGCAATTGTATATGTCGATGGTTTTAATCTGTTTTATGGGAGTTTGAAGGGAACCCCACACAAGTGGCTCGACCTTTTGAGCCTTTTCGAAAAGGTTCTGGGGCTGATAACGCCGGGGGCAAGAAAAACTTCTCAGCAATTGCGGCAGCATGCGCATTTTGTGCGTACCATCAGACCAGCGGCATTGTCACATTCCCAGTTACCAGATCGAATTCCAGGAACAAGTTTGTATAAGCCGAAAAGCTGGTAGGCAGAATTGACGCTACCGTCTTTTTTGTTGCCACACATGGCCGTGGCAGCAAGGATTGCTGTTCCTCACAATGAAAGACGGTGGCATGAAATATCTGTTGGCGGCCCTGTGCCTTTTCTTTTCATCTTCTTTGACGGCGTTGGCGCAGGAAGACGAAGGCGATGGCCTGACGCCTGACCAGCACGTCGCCAAAATGGTGGTGATGATTGAGAACGGCATCATCAGCATCAGCTATGCTGCGCCCTGGTTCTACGAAGTAGGCACTTATTCTGCCAGTCTGGGTGACGTGCTGTGGGCGGAAATGGTGGTGGCAGATGCTGAATGCAAAGCCTTAACCGCCATGTTGGTCGCCAGCGACGATGCGGGCCTTGGCACAAAAACCGCAGCCATCATCACCAGCCTGGGTGACAAGGGCACCATCAGCAATGACAGGGTGTTGAGTTCCCTGCTGGGGAAATATGCCAAGGATACGCCGGTGGATGCACAGACAGCCGCTAACAAGGGTACGTTTACGCCGATTACGGCCAATTTCTGTACCAATGCGCATAAGGACGACATGGGCATGCTGGAGCAGATGTTCCCGCAACCGCTCAACCCGTTTGCGGTGGGTGGGAGTGTCTGGAATGTGCGCACCTGTGATGCAATTGAGCAGGTGCGAAAATGCGTGCAAGGCGTGGCCGATACGCACCTTGCCAATCAGGCGTTAAGGAAGCTGAGCCCTGCGGATGAATCGGTGAATTTGGATGCCGCCACCCGGTTTACCCTTGTTCGAACCCATGTGGCGGGCCAGGTACCCAAATAATCTGAAAATTTCAGCAAAAAAGTGACGGGCTTGATTTGAATCAAGGCCCCGATAGGGGCGGTGTGAGACCTTCCAATTGTTCTCTTCATCCGGTTTTTCACTGTGGCTGGATGTGGTAACTTACTCCTACAAGGGCGGTGTTCCTGAACAATCAGGGCGCCGCCCTTATTATTTGTGGTGTCGCAATATTGACGGTTTGCGAAGGCTTTGACAGAGTAACGACCTGCGCCGATTTAGCGGCCAATACACGACCAAAGGGGAAAGCACGTGGGCCAGATCAAGGTTGTATCGGAAATTCCGGGCAAGGTTGTTTCCATCGACGTTTCTGTCGGTGAGGAAATTGAAGAAGATGATGATCTGATGGTGCTGGAATCCATGAAAATGGAAATTCCCGTTGCGGCGCCTGAAGACGGCACGGTGGTCGAAATCCTCGTTGCTGTCGATGATATGGTCGAAGAAGGCGACGAGATCGCCATTATCGAAACCTGAGGGTTAAACTCGCCTCAATAGATACTCATGCGGCTGAGTTTGCGGACCAGGTAAAAACCTGCGTCGTCCAGCCTGGTGTCGCCGGGCAGGGCCGCTACCGCACCGCCAGACGCAATAGACCGTAGCATACAGGGTTCGGTTTCATCGTCCCGTGGTCCTGAATCGGCGCAGTCCCCCAGCCAGTGACTGGCGATATAGGGGCTATCGATCGTCCCTTCCATGTTCAGAATATCATTGGCTTGCTGCCATTCCGCCACGGTTGGAAGGCGGTAAATCTTGCTGGATTCAAGGCTCAGCCAGTCTGCATAGGCCTGGGCGTCGTCCCAGCTCAGGCAATGCACGCCTTCTGCGGGTGACTTCATGGGGCAGGGGGGCAGCGCGCGGCCCGTATCCGCTGTGAAAGTATGAAATTCCGCAAAGGAAATCGGGCGCGTTGTAATGCCCAGGCGGTCAATTTCGCCGTGGCCTTCGCTTTCCATAATGGTCACGGGTGGGCAGGTGCGGCAGTCGATCAGTTTGGCGCCTCGCCATCCTTCCTTGGCTGGCTGTGGCGCGGTTGCGGCAGCGGGGTCTGGTGTTTACGTCACAATATCCGGCGCGTCCGCCACATGTTCCGCGGCTGCCTGGTCCTGCACGGTGGCATCGTCAGTGGTGGCGTAGAACAATGCAAAACCAATCAGCATCGCAAAGGCAGAAATAACCGCATAGGTTACCTGCCGCCGCTTGGCGCGCTGGTCGGCGCGCAGGCGGTAATAATACGGATAGGTGCGCTGTTCGGTCAGCGAACGGATGAAGTCCCGGATAATGCCCATGGGGGAATTGTTCATCAATTGCGCCGCCTGTGACAACCCAAAATATTATAGGCCTGCATATTGTTGGCTGAAACAAAACGGCCCCTCCCATGACGGGAAGGGCCGGTTAATCCCAGTCTAGCCAATCAGGCCGGTAGGGGAGAAGTTGTCGTTAGTTCAATTAGTCCATGGGCACCTGGTGTTCGCTGCCACGAACAATATAGGCCAAGCCGGACTGGTCGTAACACATGGTCGCTGCCATGCGGACAATATCGCCACCATGGTCTTCATCGCGATAGGCAATATGGCATGGCTTGGTCGCAGAATACTCGCGGGCATCGCCGTAATTGCGGTCCTGCCGGTTGTCGTAGCGATTGTCATGCCGGTTGTCATAGCGACGATTATTGTTGCTGGTAATGGCATAGGTCAGGGCTGCTGTACCCAGTACGGCGAAGGGGATCCAGGCCCCGCTGCTGCGATGACGGTGGCGATAGTGGCGATGACCATGCCGATAACCGTGACGATAGCCGCCACCATAATAACCGTAACCACCGCCATAATAGCCGTGGCCGTGGCGGCCGCCTGCATAAGATTCCGTCGGCATCATGGTGGCCAACATGCCAAACACGGCCAAGCCGGCCAGCAGCTTCTTGGCAAAGCCGGGCGTCTTTTTGGTGGCCTGGCGGGCGGTATTATCGGTCGTCGTCAAGTCTGTGCTCATGGTCTCTCTCCGCGTATTTCGCGTCTGGGTGATCATTGCCTGAAACAATAACCATCTCAACCTGAATGAAATATGAACGATATTCAGATTAGCAGGAATAAGTGCTTAGTTGAACAAGTAGGGGCCTGACAAAAAAAGCCGGCCTGTGTGGTACAGGCCGAATCTTGGTTGTTTATGGTTTCCCGCTTTTGGCGGAGCTCAGGCTCTCTTAATAGCGGTAGAGAACCTGGCGGGTACCGCGAACAACATAGCTGTTACCCCAGTCGTCGTTGCACATGGTGGCACCAACCAGGCGGGCATTGTGGCCATAGCCGCGAACCCGAACAACCGGGTGACATCCATTGGCGCGATCCCAATCAGAGATGTAGAAGCTGCTCCACAGGCCACCGAAATAGGGCTGCCACGTCTGGAAGTGGTTGTAGTTATTGTAGAAGTACCAGTGGTTCGAAAAGTGCCGATTGGCATGGTGCCAGTGGGACTTGCGATAGTGCTTCCGATAGTGGCGGTTATAGTGGCGGTGGTTATGCTTGGTGTAATACCGGCCATAGTTGTGCCGCTGCGCCTTGCGATAGCCCTTGTGGTAACCCTGGTGATAGGCCCGATCATAGTGGCGGTGGGCGCGCTTGTAACCCTTGCGATAGGCGCGTTCATCAGCACGGCGCTGTGCGCGGTTATACGCCCGGTTATAGGCACGGTTTTCCGCATGCTGGTGACGGCGGGCTTCGCGGCGAGCATCCTTGCGGGCATCACGGCGCGCTTCCTGACGACGGTCTGCACGACGCTCTGCGCGGCGATCGGCTTTGCGTTCAGCGCGGCGGTCTTCACGACGGGCTTCGCGGCGTGCGTCCCTGCGGGCATCTCTGCGCGCGTCCTGCCTGCGTTCAGCCCTGCGGTCGGCGCGACGTTCTGCCCGCTGATCTGCACGGCGTTCGGCGCGGTTCTCTGCCCGGCGCTCAGCGCGGTCGCCATCACCCGGGGCAGCGCCGGCATCGATTGAAAGGCCGAGGCTGGCAACACCCAGGGTCATGACAGTGGCGAGGGTGGTTATCGGTCGTCTGATCATTTTCTTCTCCTGTTTGTTGGCCTTCGGTTTTTCGCTACGCGGTGTGCTAACGAATCACCAGGCCGTTTCAACAGGGCCTTTATGGCCTAGCAAACCTGCACGAAACCTGAACGGCATATTCATAATGGGTTCAGATTGGATAAATGGGCCTAAACAGGGTGGTGCACGAGGTCGCGGTCCAGCGCGACAGACTTTACCAGCGCGTGGACATGCAGGCCTGGCTGCAGGTTCAGCACGGCTACGGCGCGGGGGGTGATACGGGCGCGCAGGGCCTGGCCGTCTGCTAGTCGCAATAATACATGCACGACGGGCGGGGTCTGTGGGTCAATCGCCTCCACCGTCGCGCTCAGGATATTCTGCACCGAGATATCATCAGGCCGGGCCAGCGCCAGGGCAACGTCCCCGGCATTGATAAACAGGCGCACCTGGTTTTTTGGCGCCTCGCTGATCTGGGAGATGAACAGCGGGCCGGATGCCGTCTCCAGCTTCGTCAGGCCCGCCTCTGGCAAGTGCTCGCTGACCTGCGCCTCTATGACGGCGCCGTCGATCCCCATGGCGGCAGGGCCTGCTTGCCCGGTCAGCACATCGGCCAGTGGCCCCTGTGCTGTGATACGGCCATTTTCCATCAGCACCAGTGTGTCGGCGAGACGGATGATCTCATCCCAGCTATGGGTGACATAGAGAATGGGCAGGTCGAAGCGGTCGCGCAATTGCTCCACCATGGGCAAAATGGCTGCACGGCGGGGTGCATCGAGATTGGCCAGGGGCTCATCCAATATCAGCAGGGACGGATTGGTTAGAATCGCGCGGCCCAGCGCAACGCGCCGTCGTTCCCCGCCCGAAAGCTGGTGAGGGCTGCGGTCCAGCAAGTCAGTGATGTCGAGCGTACTGGCAACGTCGTCGAGCGAAAAAGGGGCGGCTTTGTCGTGGCCATAGAGCAGGTTCGACCGTATAGACAGATGCGGGAACAGCAGGCTGTCTTGCAATACGTAGCCCAGCTTGCGCCGCTGCGGCGGCAGCCAGGTTGAGGCGTTGAAAAAGATGGTCTTGCCTAGGGATATATTGCCGCTGTCGGGCCGTGTTGCGCCGGCAATCACACCGGCTAGCGTTGACTTGCCGGCGCCCGATGGACCGGTCAGCACCGTGATGCCGGGGCCAATATCCAGCGTGGCCTGCAGGGAAAAGTCGCCCTGTTGCAGCGCAATGTCGAGTGAAAGCGTCTCAGATGCCATGGACCGCCCTCGTTACGCGCCGGGCTGCCAGTTCCGACAGGCCCAATGCCATCAGTGCCAACAAGATAGAGATCACGACAATGCGCCCGGCTTCCGTCTCCGCCCCGGGTGTGTTGATGGCGGTGTAGAGCGCTAGCGGTAAGGTGCGGGTTTCACCGGGAATATTGGCAACAAAGGTAATGGTGGCACCGAATTCCCCCAGACTGCGCGCGAAAGCCAGGGACAGTCCGGCAACGATGCCGGGCAGGGTCAGCGGCAGGGTGACAGTGGCCAGCACCCGCAGGCGCGAGGCACCCAGGCTGCGGGCGACAAATTCCAACCGGGGATCGACGGCCTCCATCGACAGACGGATGGCCCGTAACATCAGCGGAAAGGCGATGACCGCAGCGGCAATGGCTGCTCCACGCCAGGTGAAGGCGATGGTGATGCCAAAGACGTCCTGCAAAAACGGACCCAGCGCGCCATTCTGTCCAAACAGGACGAGCAACCCATAGCCCACGACAACAGGCGGCACCACAAGTGGCAGGTGCAGCAGGGCATTGAGGATGCTTTTACCCCAAAAGTCATGCCGCGCCAGTAGCCATGCAAAGCCAATGGCGAAAGGCAGGCTGGCCAGGGTCGCCCACAGGGCAACCTTGAAAGACAAGCGCAGGGCCTCGCTTTCAAACGGTGTCAGACTGGTCAGCCAGAAATCCATATGGTCTTACGGTTCCATCAGCCCATTGGGGGGCAGGAACCCGGCCATGATCAACAGGCGTTGCGCGGGCGCGCTATCCAGGAAGGCCAGAAAGGCCAGCGCCTCATTATGGGCAGGGCCATCTTTCAGCGTTGAAATTTCGTAGATGATGGCATCGTGAAGCGCGTCGGGAACCAGCAGTACCAACTGTACTTTGTCGTTGCCGGTTGTCTCGCTGGCATAGACAAAAGCACCCGCAGCTTCGCCTCGTTCAACCCAGGCCAGGGTGGCCTGCGCATTGGCTGCGGGCAGGATACGAGCCTGGTCCCAAATACCCAGTGCCTCCAATGTTTGACGGGCATAGATACCGCAGGGGACTGCCGTTGGCTCGCAGATGGCGATGCGTCCCCGATTGGACAGGTGCAGGATCTGGTTTTTCAGTCGGTCATTCTCTGTCAGTTCATCAATGGTGGGGTGCAGATCGGGCACGTCTGACGGCTGTTCAGCACCGGCCGGAATGACCAGTGCCAGCCGGTTTGTTAACAGGGCCTTGTGCTCATGATCTGCTACCAGACCCTTGTCGACCAGATAGTGGCCCCATTGCCGGTTGGCGGAGATGAATAAGTCGGCAGGCGCCCCGTGTTCTATCTGCCGCGCCAGGGCCGAAGAGGCGGCGGTTATGATAGTAATGTCGACCGCGTGATTACTTTCATAAACATTGGCGATGTCTTCAAGTACCGGGGCGATTGAACTGGCAGCAAATATGCGGATATCGGGACCGTCGCCGACCGGCACATTTTGGGGTACTGCGTGCGGGTCTGGTAATTCGGCAATGGTAGGGGCATCTTTCTGCGGGTTGGCGGCCTGGGCACGGATCGCCTCGCGCTGAGGATCAATCTGCCACAAGCTAATGGCAAATAGAGCAATTGCCAGGACAAGGGCCAGCACTATCCAGATACGGTGGGTCATTGCTTTTCCTCCAGCTCGACCAATGCCTTAGTCCTTATTGCCATAAAGTTCGTCCGGGTTGGTTTCTACCTCGGCAATGGTTTCCCATTCACCCGCGCGTGCGGCCAGGAAGAAGCAATTGCGCCGTCCGGTGTGGCAGGCCACCCCTTTCTGGTCGACCAGCAACAGAATTGTGTCGCCGTCGCAGTCGAGCCGCAGGTCAACAAGGGTTTGTACCTGGCCGCTGCTTTCGCCTTTGCGCCACAGAGCCTGGCGGGAACGGGAATAATAACAGACCCGCCCGGTCGCCAACGTGTCTGCCAGGCTTTCGGCATTCATCCAGGCCATCATGAGTACTTCGCCGGTGTCGTGTTGCTGGGCGATGGCGGGCACCAGCCCATCTGTATTGAAGCTGACTGCCTGCAGGGCTTTTTCACTCAGGGTTTGGCTTTGTAATTCGGTCATTGTCCTGCCACGCTTTGGCGATAATTTGCTGTTTCTTTAAGACAGTCTAACCCAATTTGGTGCCGCCGTCTTGGACCTGCGTCTGGCTGGCCTACTTTTTGATGGCTCAAAAGGGCGCGCGTGCTAGTATAGGCACCAATTCACCAGCCTGATCGAAGGATAGGACATGAAAAGCCTTGCCAGCCTGCTCGCAATAGCGGCGTTGTCATTCATAGTGACCAACCCGACGCAGGCCTTTCAGGTATTCACGCAGGATCAGCTTGCCAATGGTATCGGCGTGCGTGGTGGAATGGGCTTTACGGACCTGATGCCTGAAGAAGAAAGTAACTTTCAGGTGGAATTCAGTGCGGCTGACCGCGGTGGCATGAACCGTACGTCTCTGTTCGGTGGGTATTCTGACCAGAACAATTGGTGGGGTCGGCGTGATGGCGGCGGCCGAAATTACGGTGATCGCAAGACCAATTGGCAAAGCTGCGGTAGCACAGACAGTCAGGTGGGTATGCTCAACGCCTTTGGCAGCGGCTCGGGTGGGTCATATCCGTGCCAACGATTTAGGTAGCGGCCTCTCTGAAAACCTCGACAATCTTCTTTTAATCTTGGCTCGTTTGGCTATTCTGCACCCGCGCTGGTTTGGCGTTGGATAAAGGAATTTACTGCATGATCACATTCGGGATGATTGGTGCCGGTGGCATGGGGTGCGAGATGGTGCATCTTGTGCCCTACGCGCTGAAACAACGTTATCCAGATCTGCAGGATGATGACTATCGGATTGTCTTTGCGGAATCCGAGCCCAATAAAACCGAATATGACGGCTATCCGGTTATCTCCGTCGAGGATTTTATTGCCGGCGCCGACGAAAATACCTTCTTCAACATCGCCATCGCAGACCCTTACGCCCGTGAACGTCTCGCCGGGCAGCTCGAACGGGCTGGGCTAGAGCCCCTGGCGCTGCAACATCCGACAGCCGAAATTCGCGATGGCAATGATATTGGCGCAGCCAGTGTGTTCGGCTTTATGGCTCTGGTGACGGCGCGTATTAAAATCGGTAAATATTTCAACTGCATGCCCTTTTCCCAGGTCGCCCATGACTGCGAGATTGGTGACTACGTCTCCTTCTATTCGCGGGTGGACTGCAATGGTCATATTGTCATCGAAGATTATGTGACCATCGGCAATGGGGCCTGCATTCGCAATGGCACACGGGAAAAACCCCTGCGTGTCGGCAAGGGGGCAACTATTGGTATGGGTGCTATTGTCACCAAGGATGTGCCTCCCGGCGCGACGGTGGTGGGGAACCCGGCCAGTGTGGTGGTGAAAGACTAGCGCTGTGGCTTTCATCGACTGGTTCTACGGATATAGAATTCAGGTAATTGGGGGAGGGACAGCGTGATCACATTTGGCATGGTAGGTAGCGGCGGCCTGGGGCGGGAGATGATGTATATCGCCATGCCCTCGCTTTTGCAGCAATTTCCCGGGTCGACGGAAAGCGACTTTCGCCTGGTCTGGGTAGAAAGTGAACCCCAGAAAAGTACGGTGCACGACCTCCCTGTTTTGTCGGCGGATGATTTTATCGCCGAGGCCGATGACAACACCTGTCTCAATATCGGGATCGGCGACGGCTATATACGCGAGCGGTTGGCGAACTAGATTGAGGCGGAAGGCATTCGCCCCTTACAGCTGATGCACCCGAACTCTGAACTTAGGCCTGGGAATGATGTGGGGCCTGGCGCGACAATCAGTTTTCAATGCCTCATTTCAACTGACATCACTATTGGTGAGTACTTCATGTGTATGGCCTATTCTATGGTCGTTCATGATTGTGTCATTGGCGACTATGTGACCTTCGCAACCCGCGTTTCCTGTAACGGCCATGTCCATATTGAAGACTATGTAGACGCTGGTAACGGGGCCATGATCCGCAACGGGTCTTACGAGAAGCCGCTGCGTATTGGCAAAGGGGCCAAGACCGGCATGGGGGCTGTGGTGCTCGAAGATGTCCCCGCAGGGACAACGGTAGCGGGTAACCCGGCATGCATTCTCAGCAAATAGGCCAGGCCTTTGGGGCGGGCAACGGCTATGCATGAATTGCAATTGATTGTGCGCTTCAATCCTTTATCAAGGCGCTCAACAGTGTAGTCCTTTACAAGATTGGTATCCGTCCCCGTGACAAAGTCGATGCTTGCCGCGTTCGCCGAACGCTTTTCCCTTGCCCCTGACCCCTCCAGCTATACCCCGTCGCGGATCAAGACGGAGTTGCTCTCTGGTCTGACTGTCGCGCTCGCGCTGGTGCCAGAGGCTGTGGCCTTTGCCTTTGTCGCCGGCGTTCACCCGCTGGTCGGGCTGTATGCCGCCCTCATCGTGGGGCTGGTCACCGCCTGTATTGGCGGGCGCCCAGGCATGATCTCTGGTGCTACTGGCGCCTTGGCTGTGGTGATGGTCGCCTTGGTGGCAACCCACGGGGTGGAGTATCTCTTCGCCACCGTGGTGCTGATGGGCATTCTGCAGATATTGGCCGGGGTGTTTCATCTGGGTAAATTCATCCGGCTGGTACCGCACCCGGTGATGCTTGGTTTTGTGAACGGGCTGGCGATCGTGATTTTCCTGGCGCAGCTGACGCAGTTCCAGATTCCCGGCGCTGATGGCACCAAAGAATGGATGTCGGGCATGCCGCTGGCCATGATGCTGGGGCTGGTATGCCTTACCATGGCTATTATCTGGCTGATGCCGAAGATTACCAAGGTCATCCCTGCACCACTCGCTGGCATTGGGATTGTGGCCATCCTCGTGATTGCCTTTGGTATCGATGTACCCCGCGTGGGCGATATGGCCTCGATCAAGGGTGGGTTGCCCGAATTTCATATTCCCATGGTAGAGTTGAGCTGGGAGACCCTACAGATCATCCTGCCTTATTCGATCATCCTGGCCGCCATTGGCCTGATTGAAAGTCTGCTGACGCTGAACCTTGTGGGTGAAATCACCGGCAAGCGCGGTGGGGCCTCGCAGGAATGTGTGGCCCAGGGCATCTCAAACACCATCACCGGTTTCTTCGGGGGCATGGGCGGCTGTGCGATGATTGGCCAGTCCATGATCAATGTAAAATCCGGCGGTCGTACGCGGCTATCCGGCATTTCAGCGGCACTGTTCCTGCTGGTGTTCATCCTGTTCGCCTCCGGGCTGATTGAACAGATCCCACTCGCGGCCCTTGTGGGCGTGATGTTCATGGTCGTGATCGGTACTTTCGCCTGGCAGACATTGCGGATCATGAACCGCATTCCGCGCATTGATGGTGCCGTGATCATCATCGTCACCGCCGTGACGGTTTATGCCGACCTGGCTATTGCCGTGGTCGTGGGTGTGATTGTCTCTGCCCTGGCCTATGCGTGGAACAACGCCACGCGCATCCATGCCCGTCGGCAGGACTATGACGGCGGTACGCGCATCTATCAGCTTGAAGGGCCGTTGTTTTTCGGGTCAACCGATGGGTTTGCTGAACTCTTCGACCCGGAGTCTGATCCCAAGACGGTGATTATCGACTTCATGAACAGCCGCGTGGTTGACCAGTCTGCCCTGCAGGCGATTGAAGATTTGGCCGTTAAATATGAAGCCCATGGCAAAATGCTTCAATTGCGGCACCTGTCGCCAGACTGCCACCGGGTGCTCAAGCGCGCTGGCCAGTTGATGGTGGATTCCGACGACGATCCCGATTACGGCCTCGTGGTCGATTATGGTGTGCGCACAGGCAGCTTCGGTGGCGCGCATTAGCCTCTGGCCGAACTGAGTGAAGGTGGCTAATCTGCATCCCATGATTGATGTAGATTTTATCACCTGGGACTTTGACGGCGTGATCAACGCCAATGTTGTCGACGGGCACTTCACCTGGATCGACACTTTTCAGGAAGATTTGGGACATTCACCCGAGCTGTTCTTGGAACACATGTTCAATGACAGCTTCCGTGAGGTACTGCGCGGTGAACGCGACATCATGGACCAGCTGCGAAATTGGGCCAGCCATGTGCAGCTTTCGGGCTCCCTGCGCGAGATTTACGATTATTGGCTTAAGAAGGACTCCATGGTCGACGAGCGGGTGCTCGACGTGATGGCCGAGGTCAAAGCGCGCGGTGTGGGCAACGCCATCGGCACCAATAACGACCCCAAGCGTGCCAACTATATTGAGCGTGACATGGGCCTGGGCGCGCATATTGACCATATGTTTGCCGCCGGGCGTATGGGGGTGCTGAAGCCCGATGCCGCCTTCTTCGAGCATATCAGCGAGGTGCTGGGCATTGCCCCGGACCGGCTGATCCTGATTGACGACTTCCCGGAAAACATCGAAGGCGCCGACGCTGCTGGTTGGCACACGCACCATTATACCAGCTTTGACGTGCCGACCCTAAGAGCGCGGCTGGGGTTGGGGTGAGATTATCCGTCCTACCCTTCGATACAATCCTTCCCTTTGGTCAGGATCACTCAGGGTGAACGGCTTTTTTTCTTTCCGTTCATGCTGAGTGATTTCGAGTGGAATGAGAAATTGTATCGAAGCATTGAACGGCCAATGTCTTCCTAAACCCCGATCCGTACCAGCATGTCATGGACGGCCTTCAGGCTGTCGGCCTCAAAGCCCGGATTGGTGGGCGCATCGGTAGGCCAGGTTGCGCCATTGGGCACCCACATGCTTTGCATACCGGCCGTTTGCGCGCCGAGAATATCGGCTTCCGGATTATCGCCTACAAACAGGCATTCTTCGGGCTTGAGGGAAAGCCGCGAGGCCGCGCGCCAGAAAATCTCTGGGTCGGGCTTGCGGATGCCTTCTTTCTCCGACACCAGAATGCCGTCGACCAGCAGGTCGAGCTTAAGCTTGTAGATATTGCGCATCTGGTGGTCTTCACGCCCATTGCTGATAATGCCCGTATGCAGGCCCTTCTGGCGTAAATACAGCAGCAATTCTTCTGAGCCTGCAACCAGTTGCACGAATTGCGGGAAGCCATCTTCATATTCGCCGTGCATGGTGTTGGCGAGGTCTTCATCCACCTGGCCAAGGTGGCCCAACAGGGCTGTATAAGTCTCCAGCTGCGGCTTGGTGCCACGGGCATCGAGCGTCAGGAACAGCTCGGTATAGTCCTCCACCGATACATGAGCGATAGCCTCGTGCCGCTTGTGCTGGTCGGTGAGGAACAGGCGCAACGACCCGGTGCGGTCTAACAGGGTTTCATCGAGGTCGAAAAGAATGGCGTTGATCATGCGGTGGGTATAGCGGGGAAATTGTGCTCTGATCAATGGCTAAGAGTAGCGTTGTCATCCCAGCGTAGGCTGGGATCCACTTTGGCGGTGGGGGGAAAGGAGCGGACTGCCGCGTCACAGTTAAACCAGCTATATGTCTCAAACCGATGAGTAGATTCCTGCCTTCGCAGGAATGACAAAGAGGTTTTAGATTTCTTTACCCAACCGCTCAAAACCGGCGTCGAGGTCGGCAATCAAATCATCTGTATCTTCCAGCCCGATATGGAAGCGGATCAGCGGGCCGGGGGCATCCCAGGGCACGGCCGTGCGTTCGCCGGTCGGGTCGGCGGGCAGCACCAGGCTTTCAAACCCGCCCCAGCTATAGCCCATGCCAAATAGCTGCAGATCATCGACCATGGCGGTGACATTGTCGTCGGTATAACCCTCTTTCAACACGATGCTGAACAGGCCAGAGGCCCCGTCAAAGTCGCGCTTCCAGACGTCGTGGCCCGGGAAGCTTTCCAGGGCAGGGTGGCGCACATGGTCCACCTCGGGCCGGCCAGCCAGCCAGTTGGCAACCTTCAGGCCGTTTTCCTCATGCTGGCGCATCCGTACCGCCAGTGTGCGCAAACCGCGCGAGGCCAGATAGGCATCATCTGGCGCAACCGCCTGGCCCATTACAAAGCTTTGCCGCTGGAAGACATCCCAGCTCGCCTCATTACACACGGTAATACCCAGCATGGCGTCAGAGTGCCCGACGATATATTTCGTGGCGGCGTGGATGACCATATCGGCCCCATGTTCCAGCGGGCGGAAGAACAGCGGCGTGCCCCAGGTGTTGTCGACCAGCACTTTGGCGCCGTGCTTTTTGGCAACGCGGGCGATGGCTGGCAGGTCTGAGACTTCAAAGGTCAGGCTGCCGGGCGTCTCCACAAACACGACCGAAGTATTCTCCTGCATCAGGGATTCCATCCCTTCGGCGGTGATCAGCGGGTCATAGAAGGTTGTTTCCACACCGATTTTGCGCAGCGCGATGTTGCAGAAGATGCGCGTGGGCGCATAGGCCGTGTCGGGCATCAGGATGTGGTCGCCCGCCCGGCAAAAGGCATAAAGCGCCGTGGTAATCGCCGCCAGGCCAGAGGGGTGCAGCAGGGCGTCATGGCCGCCATCCAGCTCGACCATGGCGTCGCGCAGGGACCACTGGGTCGGCGTGCCGCGCCTGCCATAATAGAAATTGCGGTTCTTGTGTTTAGTGGCGAATTGCAGGTCTTCGACGCTGTCATACAGGATGGTCGACGCCCGGTAGACCGGCGTATTGACCATTTCCTTGTCTCGGCCACGATAGCCCGTCGCACCAGACTTTGGCCGCCCCGCATTGGTAATGGCGGTGTCTTTAGGCGGTGATTTTTTGGCGTCGTCACTCATGGCTGGGACGGTAGCAGGTGGCCCAAAGGGGGGCAATGTCATTGACATGGCTGGGAATATCGTTCGTGCCGAGTGATCCCGAACAAAGAGAGGGATTGTATCGAGGTGCGGGCAAATGAAGGTCGGCCAAGAATGACGCCTCTGTGTTCATCCCTCGATAAAACGTCTCGTTCCACTTGCCGCCACTAGGGATGAACGGGATTGCATTGAGGAACGACCTAATTCTCTACCGGCAAGTCTTCCCGCGCGCCCCATTCCGACCATGAGCCCTCATAAAGCGCCACGTTGCCATGCCCCAGCTCTGCCAGGCCAAGCGACAGCACCGCCGCCGTCACACCAGACCCGCAGGTGGTAATAATGGGCGCGTCCATGTTGACGCCTGCAGCCAGATAGGCCTTCCGCAGGGCGTCGCCTCGCAGCATCAACCCATCTGCGTCAAACAGCTTGTTGAAGGGCAGGTTCAGCGCCCCGGGCATATGGCCGCCGCGCAGCCCGGCGCGGGGTTCCGGGTCGGTACCGGCAAAACGACCGGCCGAGCGGGCATCGAGCACCTGTGCACTGGCATTATCAAGCGCGGCTTTTACCTGTTCTGCGCTGCGGACCATGTTGTCCAGAAAGCCTGGTGTGAAATGCTTTTCGCGAACATTTTCCGGCAGGTTGGAGAGGGGCTTACCCTCGGCCAGCCAGCGGGGCAGGCCGCCATCGAGCACAAAGACATTTTCATAGCCAAAAGCGCGGAACATCCACCACACCCGCGCGGCAGAGGACAGGCCGGAGCCGTCGTAAATCACAATCCGGGTGCCGTCGCCCAGCCCCAGCTTGCGCACCCGCAGCGAGAACTTCTCGGCAGAGGGCAGCATATGCGGCAGGTCGCTGTCCGTGTCGGCAATCTCGTCGATATCGAAGAACACGGCGGAGGGAATGTGCCCCTCCGCATACTCTGCCAGCGGGTTGCGGTTCAGCCCCGGCAGGTACCAGCTGGCATCAACGACGCGAATGTCGTCAGCGTTCAGGTTTTCAGCAAGCCAGTCGGTAGAAACAAGGGGGCTGGTCATGGTCTATTCCATCCAGTGGGGGGCAGGCAGCCCCTGTTCGCGCAGGAAGGCGGGGTTATACATCTTGCTCTGGTAGCGGGTGCCATAGTCGCACAGCATGGTCACGATGGTGTGGCCCGGGCCCATTTCCTTGGCCAGACGCATGGCCCCGGCGATATTGATGCCAGACGAGCCGCCCAGCACCAGGCCTTCATCTTCAATCAGGTCAAAGCAGATCTGCAGCGCCTCAGAATCTTCAATCTGGAACGGGTGGTCGATCTCGGCCCCATCAAGGTTCGCGGTGATGCGCCCCTGGCCAATGCCTTCGGTGATCGAGGAGCCTTCGGCTTTCAATTCACCATGGGCATAATAATTGAACAAGGCAGCGCCCATTGGGTCGGCCAGGCCAATCTGGATATCCGGGTTCAGCTCCTTAAGCCCCATGGAAACCCCGGCCAGCGTGCCGCCGGTGCCCACAGCGCAGGCAAAGCCGTCGACCTTGTGGTCGGTCTGTTCCCAAATCTCGCGGGCGGTGGTCACAATGTGAATATTGCGGTTGGCCACATTGTCGAACTGGTTGGCCCAGATGGCCCCATTCGGGTTTTCCTTGGCGATGTCTTCTGCCAGGCGGCCGGAATATTTCACGTAATTATTCGGGTCCTTATAGGGCACGGCGGGCACCAGCCGCAGGTCGGCCCCGCACAGGCGCAGCATGTCGAACTTTTCCTGAGACTGCGTCTCTGGCACCACGATGACGGATTTATAGCCGCGCGCATTACCCACCAGCGACAGGCCAATGCCGGTATTGCCAGCCGTGCCTTCCACAATCACGCCGCCAGGGGCAAGCAGGCCTTTTTCTTCTGCGTCCTTGATGATGCCCCAGGCGGCGCGGTCCTTCACCGACCCGCCGGGGTTGAGGAACTCTGCCTTGCCGAGAATTTCACAGCCGGTGAGCTCCGACGCCTTGTTCAGGCGAATGAGCGGCGTGTTGCCAATGGCTTCGACAAAATCTTTACGTATCTGCATGGGTTCGCGTGCGTCCTGCTGCGCCTTCAGGCAGGCCAACAGCCCACCCGGATGGAATGGATATGATTGCGCGCTAACTTAGAGGAGGGGGGCAGCGGGGGCAAGGGGGTGTGAAAATGAGGACGTCTATCATTGATGGTGATAACGAGCCGGTTGCGCTCTTTGGGCCGCCCCCTTATCAAGGGAGTGGTATTCATAGTCAAAGTACGATTTTCTAATGCCCCAAACACTCAAATTTGACCTTGATGGCACCATTTCTGACCCCTTGTTGGGGATTGTCAATTGCACCAACCATGCCTTTGCCAAGCTGGGGCATCCGACCTTTGATATGGAAGATATTCGCCCGTGGGTGGGGCCGCCGTTTGAAGTGATGTTTCGTGGTCTGCTGGGGCCGCTGTCGGATGCGCAGGTGATAGACATCGTCACCCATTATCGAGCGCGCTATGGCAAGGTCGGCTATGCGGAAAACAAGCTTTATGACGGTATCCCCCAGGCGCTAGAGGTTCTGGCGAAGCGGGGCTATCGGCTCGGGGTGTGCACCTCCAAGAAGGTCGAGTTTGCAGAGAAAATTCTGGTGCATTTTGGTCTGCGCGACGCCTTTGACTTTGTCGATGGCGGCGATGTCGGCATCAAGAAGGTCGACCAATTGGCCGGGTTGGTTGCCAGGGGTGCAGACAATGGCGGCGTGTCTGCAGCAGATGCCATCATGATTGGTGACAGGGCCGTCGACATTACGTCTGCCCAGGCCAACGGCATTGCCTCTATGGGCGTGCTGTGGGGCTTTGGCGACCGCGCCGAGATTGAAGGTGCTGCCCCGGATATGATTGCCGAGGCACCGGGTGATTTGGTGGGGATGATTTCCTAGGGCCGTTCTACCCTTCGATACAAATTCTCGTTTCACTCGAATCCACTCAGGGTGAACGGTCATTATAGAAGCCGTTCGCGCCGAGTGATCCTGGCTAAAGGGCAGGATTGTATCGATGTATGAACGCCGTAGTGTGGAAGCTCACCTACATCACTGTGTTCATCCCTCGATACAATTTGCTCCGCAAATCACTCGGGACGAACGGAGAATGGGCGCTCAAAAATCCTTACAAAGCGGGCATTTCCCCGCCTGGCCCTTGTCGTTACACTGCGTTCAACATCATCATAATCGAGACAGAAGGCCATTCATGTCGTTGGACGAAACATTCATTGCCGCCTTTCACGCGCACCAAAAGGCGGGGGACCTGCTGCACAAGGACGCGCACCCGAACCATCACCACGCGCATGAGGTATACCAGACCTCGACCATCAACGCGCTGCTGGCCGGGATTTATGACGGCCAGACGAGCTTTGGCGACATGGCCGCCCATGGCGATTTTGGCCTCGGCACCGCTAATGGGCTCGACGGCGAGATCACCATTGTCGATGGCGAGGTGTATCAGATCAAATCCGATGGCAAGGCCTACCCGGTCGACCCGTCCCTGCAGACGCCCTTTGCCGTGGTGATGAATTTCTGCCCGTCGTTGCAGGTGGATATTGACGAACATCTGGATTTTGAGAGTTTCACCGCCGCGCTGGATGCCGCTGTGCCGTCGAAGAATGTGTTTTATGCCATCAAGGCGCACGGGCATTTTCGTGAAGTTCAGGTGCGCAGCGTACCCAAGCAGGAACCGCCCTATAAGCCGCTGGTCGAGGTGGTGGAAAGCCAGCACGTCTACGAACACAAGGATGTTGAAGGGGTGCTGTTGGGCTTTCGCTTTCCCGACTATTCCCAGGGCATCAATGTGCCGGGCTGTCATCTGCACTTCCTGACGGATGACCGCAGCGCCGGCGGCCATGTGCTGGGTTTTCACACCCACCATGCGCAGGTGGAAATCGACATCACGTCGGAATTCCACATGGAATTGCCGGAAACCGGCGACTTTCTTGAGGCAGCGCTGGCGGGCGACACGGGCGACGACATCAAGAAGGTTGAGAAGTAGGAGAGAAGCGCCGTTCGTGCCGAGTGATCCTGACCATTGGGAAGGATTGTATCGAGGTATGAACGTGTTGCGGTAGAGGTTAATCTGCCTGCAAGTGTCCGTACCTCGATACAACGCGTCACTGCGTTCCGCGCCACTCGGCACGAACGTTTAACTCCAGCCCCTAGTGCTGGCGCTTGCCGGTGGCCATGCCGCTGGTGGCGTCGCGGGGGCGGGTGGCCGCACGGCTGTCACCCATGGCATTGGTGGCGCGGGTGGGTGCCGTGTTCGGGTCGCCCGGGTTCACCACCGTACCATTCACCGAGCAGGGCGCGTTGGCGATGGTGCTGGTTTCATTGCCTTCATCATCCAGCAAATACAGGCAAGGCGCGTCGGCGGGCTTCAGTAGCTGCATTTTCTTGCCTTCGGCCATGGCACCTGTTGAGGCAATGCCCAAAGCCAGGCCAATGGCCAGGGCCGCGGTCATCTTTGATGTGTTGTGGCGCATGATTGTCCCCTTTTCTGCGTCTTCCCGTGTTGAATATGCCTATCTTAGCCTGCTTTCCTGAACCCCCGCTGAATTTCTGCTAGAGGCGCGCGGCAGAATTGGTCATAAAGAGGGCCGTATAAATTCACAGCATGCAGGGAGTTTACCATGGGTGAAACCGTTACCCTTACCGCCGCAGACGGCCACAGTTTTTCCGCCTACCAGGCCAGCCCGGCTGGCGCGCCCAACGGCGCCGTCGTCGTGATCCAGGAGATCTTCGGCGTTAACATCCACATTCGTGAAGTGGTCGACGGCTATGCCGCAGACGGCTATTTCGCCATTGCCCCGGCGCTGTTCGACCGTGTCGAAGCCGGTGTTGAACTGGGCTATGAAGACGAAGACATGGCCGCAGGCATGGGCTATGCCTTTGAAAAGCTGAAGCAGGAAGATGCCCTCAAGGACATTCAGGCCGCCATTGATGCGGCGTCTGCCCAGGGCAAGGTTGGCGTTGTTGGCTATTGCTTCGGCGGGCTGATGACCTGGATGAGTGCCTGTACGCTCAATGGCGTCTCCGCTGCGTCGTCATACTATGGCGGTGGTCTGGTGAATGTCGCTGATCTAACCCCGCAATGCCCGGTTATCATGCATTTTGGTGAGCTGGACGCCTTCATTCCCATGGATGATGTTGAGAAGATCAAGGCCGCCAATGAAGGCACGCCGGTGTACACCTATAATGCCGACCACGGCTTTAACTGTAACCATCGCGGATCTTACGACGCCGATGCCGCCGCAACGGCCAAAGAGCGCACACTGGCCTTCTTTGCGGAGAATTTGGCTTAGATAGCTTTTTGTCGTTCAAGGCCGTTCGATACAATTTCTCGTTTCACTCGAAATCACTTAGCATGAACGGCCCATCAATCTATCCGTTCCTCCTGAGTGATCCCGAACGCAGTGAGGGATTGTATCGAAGGGTAGAACGGATTCAGTAGGCGAGCCCTAATCCGCAATCGACCCGCCACCGTCGCCATAGACGCTGGGTTCGTGGCTATAGGCCTGGTTTTCTTCCACCGTCACCAAGAGGCTGCGGAAGAACCATTCGCCATTGTGGCGCTCATATTCTTCGTCATAACGGCCAATGATGCGGTGGAACTGCGTGTCACCGCCATTGGTCATGTCGCGGGCGTCTTCAGGCACATTGCCCGTATACATCATCACGAATTTCCAGCGGCCCGTGGCTTTGTCGCCCTCCACGTCGATAATCGGGTTGGTAAACTGGTGCGAAGACCGGCGCAGGCGGCCAGAATTGCGCACGCTATACATAAAGGCCTTGATCTCTTCATGGCCATTGCAAGGGGGCAGGGTGGTCTGGTGCCAGACGCCGTCCGGCATAAACAGCGCGGCTACCCGGTCGCCATTATGGTCGTCGTCGCAGGCTTCGGCATATCGGGCCTTCAGCTTGCGGATTTCTTCAATATCTTCAAGCCGTTGCAGGCGTTCTTCAACAGATAGATTTGACATGGTTCCCCCCTTTCATGGGGGAAGTGTAGGGCAGGGCGTCAGCGACGCCAAGTGCTTCCGGCGTGGCTAGTAGCCGAAATGGGCAACATCTTTTTCGTAATCGGCGCGGTTAACCCAGTCCCAGGCAGAGAAGTCGCGCCGCACAGAGGACACGCGTCGGAAGCCGGTTTTCAGGTTGACCGCCTTCTGGTGAAACAGGTGTTCCAGCAGCTCGATATTGTCGTCGGCTTCGCTGAGCCGGATGATATGGCCGTTGGGAAGCGTTTCTGCAGTGCGATAGACCTTCACCCAGAAACGCATCAGGTCTTCGACCAGCATCTGTCGTTTCTCATCGTCCAGGTCATAGAAATGGTGCGTATTCACGCGTAGAATCTTTGACCAATAGTAAATGCCGCCATAATTAAAGAAAACCCAGGACTGACCAGTGCTGAAATAGTCAAAGATGGACCGCATCCAGTCGCTGGGGTCGCGGATCATGAACACCATATTGTCGTCGGGGAACATCCTGGATAGGCGTTCTGCATGCAGGGCGTGATAGCCGAAGGATTCGCATTTCAGGTTAAGCCAGGCCTTGCGGCGGTGCATAAAGTCCGGGTCATGGCCCCACCGCATGGTCGGGTAGGGGATAGGCTCATGGCGTGCATGGGCCGGGTCAAAGATGTTCGCCACAAAAGTTGTGCCGGTTTTGTAGGGGCTGATGCAAAACCCCGTGCGCAGGTTCGGGTTAGGTTCTGTTGCCATGATCTCCCGATATTGCCGGGCAGACTGCAGCTTGAGCAGCGGCCCGTGCAACGGGGTCTTGGCCAAACCCCTTTTTATTCTCCCGGTCAACCGTGGCATTTTTAGTCTATATTTATCAGTCCATTAGGCGCTGTTCTTAACTTCGTATGGAAGCCCGAAGAATAGTCTCCTGCTCCATAGTAGGGCGGCTGCTGCCCCTGTCACGATATTTTTTGTAGGGGCATATCAGTCTTTATTGACGCAGGTAACAGGGCTCTGTATAAAATCTAAACGAACGTTAAGTTAATTAATATACGATCAATTGGATCTTTCGGAAAACAGGCATGTCACAACAGCCGGAACAGGACAAAAGGCGCACAGCAACAGGCGAGACAATTCTTGCCATTGCGGCCGAGCAATTTGCGGAACATGGCTATGCCTCTGTGTCCATGCGGCAATTGGCGCAGGCGATTGGCGTTACGCCGGCGGCGCTCTACCACCATTACCCGGACAAGGATGCGCTTTATCTGGCCGTTCTGCGGTCTGTGTTCGGGCGGGGTACGGATATGGCGCTCGATATGCTGCAACGTGAAGGATCGCCGCAGGACCGGTTGGCACGGGTCATGGGCGTATTGGTACGCATGTTTGCAGAAGATGAGGTGATGATGAAACTGCTACACCGTGAGCTGTTGGACGGTGACGAAGAACGCCTGCGCACCCTGACAGAAGACATCATGGTTGGCCCGCTCGAGGCCATTGAACAATTGGTTATCACCCTGTTGCCAGAGCGCGACGCACGGCTGACGACCATCTCGATCATCGCGGGCATTATCGGGCACTTCCAATTGCGTCCCATGCTAGCGCATGTCCCGGGGGGCTGGACGGTCACAGACGACCCGGCAACCCTGGCGCGGCACCTTGTTAGCTGGGTGTTGGGGAATGATGCCCCCATACAGGCGCAGCTGAGCCTGGGGTTGGGAGAGGGCGAATGAAGCGTTATGCATCCATCGCTCTGATTATGGCGCTGATCGTGGCCGGTTGTGGGGAAGATCCGGCCCCTTATGACGCGCCGGAACCATTTAGCCTGTCCATGCCAGTCTTATGGGGCGATATGCAGTAGTTCGTTCGGACATCCCGAATGTCTGTTCTTCTGATTTGTCTGGCTTACCAGTCGGATTGTATCGCCAGCAGTGGGTTATACAGGGGCGTTCTGACAAGAACGGACTTGGTTTTGCGTAGCAGGCTCATTGGATTATCTTGGCTTTATATATTCTGTTGGCCGGTTCACGCTAAATGGCCTCGTTAAAGATTAGTAGCCGAATTCGGCAATAGCATCTGCGAAGTCTTCTTTATTGACATAGTCCCAGGCAGAGAAGGGTTTTTTCTCTTCGTTGACACGTCGGAAGCCCGTTTTCAGATTCACCGCCTTTTGCGCAAAGAGGTGTTCCAGCAGCTCAATATTGTCGTCGGCTTCGTTCAAGCGAATGATGTGCCCGTTGGGCAGGTCGCGGGCTTCCCCATAGACTTTCAACCAGAAATGCAACATCGCAGTAACATAGTCATGCTGTTGTTGGTCGGTCAGGTCATAGAAGTCGTTGGCATCGTAAGGGGTTATCCGGCGCCAGAAGAAATTTCGGCCGAAAATATAGTTCACCCGGCGGGCGACAACAGGCGCGTAGTTCAGGTGTGAGCCGATCCATTCGCTGGGGTCACGGATCATGAACACCATGTTGTCCTCGGGGAAGAGCTCGCCAAAATCCTTGGCGACATACGCAAAAAAGCCCGATGCTTCCACCCGAAGGTCCAGATAGGCCTTGCGCCGCCGCAGAAAGTCTGGATCTTGGATGTGCTTTAGCGTTGGGTGATGCAACGGTTCGTGGGCCGAGACAGCCTGGTCGAACATATGTGCAATGAAGGTAGTGCCGGTCTTGTGAGGCGAGATGCAATAGGCCGTGCGCACGTCGCGAATGGGCGTGCGTTTGACGCGTGCAGTTTGCCAGGCCGACTGCACTTCCAGCAAAGGCCGGTGAAGTGGCGTTCTAACCAGTACCTGTTTTGCTTTGCGAACGAGACCCATGGAAAATTGTTCCTGATATGTTTGGTTAGTAGCCGAATTCGCCAATGGCATCTGCGAAGTCTGCCTTGTTGACATAGTCCCAGGCCGAAAACGGTTTGCGCCCCGGGCTGGTGTTGCGGTGGGCGTGTTTCAAGTTAACAGCTTTTTGGTTAAACAGATGCTCTAACCATTCGATTTTCTCTTCCACCTCATGCAACCGAATGATGTGTGCCTTGGGCAGCGTGCGGGCGGTTCGATAAGTACGTACCCAGAAGTTCAACATATCGGTGACATATTCGCATTGGGCCTCATCACCAAGCCTGTAGAAGTCGTTGCTGGCATAGCGGGTGACCTTGCGCCAGAAAAGTTTGCCGCCGAAGTGGTAATGAATTCTTTGCTGCATGACAGCGGCATGGTCGAGGCAGGACCCAAGCCAGTCACTGGGATCGCGGATAGTGAACAGCAAATCGTCGTCCGGAAACAGTGCGGAGAATTCCTTTGCCATGATCGCGAAATGGCCGGAAGCTTCCACGCGCAGGTCCAGAAATGCCTTGCGCCGTTGCAGGAAGTCCGGGTTGTGCATGTGTTTGATTGTCAGGTGATAGAGCGGTTCATGCGCGGAGACAGACAGGTCGAACATATTGGCGATAAAGCTCGTGCCAGTCTTGTAGGGCGATATACAATAAGCCGTCCGCACATCGCGAATGGGCGTGCGCATCACCTGCCGATACCGGCGTGCCGAATTCAGCTCCAACAGCGGGCGGTGCAGGGGCGTTCTTGCCAGAAATTTTTTGGTTTTGACGGCTAGGCCCATAACAGCTGGTTCGACGGTTTTGTTGAGGAAGAGGAAGAGTGACTAAGCAGTCCGCAACAATATCCAGATTGATTGATACCGTGCAACAGCTGCAATTTACGGCCACACCCTTGGCCGGGGATGACATGCTGGAAGCCGTCGGACTGTGTTTTGTTCGGGTGACACTGTGCGATCAGGCATTCGACCTGCTGCTCGACAATGAATATGGCGATGTCGATGACCTGGCCAATCTGCCGCTGGTGCTCAACATGGTGCTCATGGCCATGGACGATGTTGAAGAAGAAGGGGATGCCTTTTCCTGGGCGCAGGCATTGGGCCTGCCGGCAGGGGACCCCAAAACAGAAGAATTGTGGGCAAACCAGCAAAAGGCCTGCGTGGCGATCAAGCCATTACTGCCGCCAGGGCTGGAGCCTATTTCTTCATGGGATTGGAGCCTGGGGGCAGGTGATGCCCCCACACTCCGTGGTTTAAAGGGCGCTGACTGACTGCCTAGAGCGGATAGTCGACAGCCGGGTCTACGCCGCACAGTTCAATGAATTTGCGAACCTTGACGACCATGTCCTTCGGCAGGCTGTGGTGGACATGCTCGAAGTTGACTTCGTGGCCATTCATGCTGACATGCATCTTGCCCTTTTTAGCTTCAGAGATTTCTGCACCCATATTTCCCAGCACACTGATAACTTCGTGCATGCCAAGATTGGCATTGATGGGGTGTGCAAAAATGGCATGAAGGATCTTCCTTTGACGATGGTTCATGCTGTCCTCCTTTCCTCTGAGTCTTACAGGTAAAGAATAGGCTTTTGGGCTCTCATCTCATTGATGCAAATCAGTTTTTAGGGGCGATTTAGCTTGGTTGACTAGTCCAGAAGGCAACAAATTCTTTACGCCGTAAATAGATGGTGGAAACCACGCGTCTGCCTGCCTAAACTGGCTGCCAACAAACGAGGAACAGTATGAATAATCCATCTTCAGGCGTGTTGGACGCCATTGTCGTCGGCGCCGGTTTCGGCGGCATGTACACCATGCATCTGCTGCAACAGAAGGGTTTTGGCGCCCGTGGTTTTGAGCGCGGTGGCGATGTTGGTGGTACCTGGTATTGGAACCGTTACCCCGGCTGTCAATGCGATGTCGAAAGCATGGAATATTCCTACCAGTTCGATGACGATTTACAGCAGGAGTGGAACTGGTCGCAGCGCTATGCGGGGCAGGGGGAAATTCTCGACTATGCCAACCATGTGGCAGACCGATTCAACCTGCGTGACAACATCACCTTTAATGCCGAGGTAACCTCTGCCGACTGGCTGGATGATGAGCAGCTCTGGGAGGTTTCCACCAATGGTGGGGCAGGCGCTGGGGGTGAGACGGTCCGCAGCCGCTATTTCATTATGGCCACTGGCTGTCTGTCGACCACGAATATTCCGGATTTTGACGGGCTGGAAAGTTTTGAAGGCGACACATATCATACGGGTAACTGGCCGCATGATGGCGTTGATTTCACCGGCAAACGTGTCGCGGTGATTGGTACTGGGTCCTCTGCGATCCAGGCGATCCCGCTGATCGCCCAGCAGGCAGAGACGCTGACTGTCTTCCAGCGTACGCCGAATTACACCATTCCGGCGCGCAACAAGCCGATGGACCCGGCGGTCGAAGCAGATATCAAAGCCAATTATGCAGACTTCCGCGCCAAGGGGCGCCAGTCACCTTCGGCTTTTGGGGTGACCTATCCGCATCATATGGATTCAGTGCTGGAGGCCACACCAGAGGAACGCGAACGGCGGTTCGAGGAATTCTGGGGCCATGGGGGCTTTGCCTTTCTGGCGGCGTTTGGGGACATTGCCTTTAATGAAGAGGCCAATTTCCATGCGGCTGAATTTGTCCGTAACAAGATCCGCAGCATTGTTGATGACCCTGCCACGGCAGAGTTGCTCTGCCCGGATACGGTGCTGGGTTGCAAGCGGCTGTGTGCCGATAACGACTATTATGCGACCTATAACAGGTCGGGCGTCTCGCTGGTGGATGTCTCCGAATACCCGATTGAGAAGATGACCGAGCCCGGGTTGGTGACCAATGGCGTGGAATATGAAGTCGATGCCATTGTTTTTGCCACCGGTTTTGATGCCATGACCGGTTCGCTGTTCAATGCCAATATCTCGGGTGTTGGCGGCCTGCCGTTACGCGAAAAGTGGGAGGCAGGGCCAACGAACTATCTGGGGCTGATGACCACGAAATTCCCCAATATGTTCACGATTACCGGGCCGGGCAGCCCGTCGGTGCTGGCTAATTTGATCACGGGCGTGGAGCAGCATGCAGAATTCATCACCAACCTGATGGAATGGTCGCGGGCGCGAGGCCATGCGGTTGTGGTGCCGGAGCAAGAGGCCGAAGATGCCTGGGTTGAACGGGTCAACCAGCGGTCGAACCTGACGCTCTACCCAACCTGTAATTCCTGGTATCTGGGCTCGAACATTCCCGGCAAGCCGCGCGTTTTCCTGCCCTATGTGGGCTTTCCGCATTATTCAGAAAAACTGGCGGATGTTGTGGCGAACGACTATCGCGGCCTGGCCTTTGGGTAGGTGGGGGTAGTTCCGTTCGTGCCGAGTGATTTGCCTGTCAATTGGCAGGCAAATTGTATCGAGGTATGAACGTGAGGCTGTTCGCACCTCGATACTAATTGTCGCTTGCGCTCCAATTCACTCGGCACGGACGGATCGTAAAATCCTCACCGCATTTGGTCGCCCAGCATGATGAGAATGCCATTGAGGGCCACCGCGTTGTTGGGGTCGATGGCTTTGGCGGCCTCATAGGCCTGACCGGCCTCTTTAAACCGGCCCATCTTGCGGAAGGCGTCACCCCGTCGTGCGGTAGCGTCGGCATGGCGGGGATTGTCGGCCAAAACCCTGTCGAAACTGCGCAACGCCTGCCGGGGTTGGTCGGCATAAAGCTGTGAAAGGCCCTGTTTCATCCAGATATCTGTGTCACCGGGCTCTTGTTGCAGAATGGCAGTATAGTCCTCGACGGCGGCATCATAATTCATACTGTTGTGGTGCAGCACGGCGCGTTGGCGGCGGGCATTGATATTGTCCGGGTCAATACGGATCGCGGTGCTGAGGTCCTCCAGCGCGCCATCCAGTTCGCCAAGCTGGCGATGGGCGGCGCCACGAAAGATCAAAGCATCTACCGCTGCCGGGTTGTCGCGGATCACGACATTGAGCAGCCGAATGGCGAGCGGGGCGTCGCCCAGTTCCAGTGCCCCAAAGCCCGCAATCGTCCCCATATAGGGGTGGGTGATGCCGACTGCACGGGCCTGTTCTGCCAGGCGGATCGTCCCGTCATGGTCACCCTTCGTGGTCAGGAAATATTGATAAGCAAGGAAGGCGCCCACGGCTCTGTCCCGGTGTTGGGTCGCCCGTTCAAAGTACATCCGCGCATCGGCGGCATTGCCCATTGCGGCAGCACTTTGGGCTTTTTCCGCCAGTACAAGGGCGCTTTCACCACCACTGAATGCGCCGCCGCCAAATGCGCTGCCACTGAAGGCATTGTTACCGCCACTGGTGCTGAACGCACGGACGGCAGGTTGCCCTGTGGCTGGTTGCATTGTGGCGGGTTTCGGTGCGGGGTCATTTTGCGTGGCCCAGCCGTCCCAGCTCTGTGTCTGCGACGGGGCGCGTTGGGGTACAGGTTGCCGTGTTTCTACTGGTGTTTGTGGCGTTGTAGCAGGCGCCGGCGATACAAGCGCGCTTTGTTGTACGGGCGTATCGCCCCAGCCCCAGCCATCACCGGCATCGATTATGCCTGTGTCCGACTGTGCGAATAGCCCGAGGGGTGCCAAGCCTATGCAGGCAGTGAAACCAATAAGTTTGAAGGCATATCGCATATCGGAATGGTAGGGGCTCGCCATGGCCGGTGCAATATGGTTAAGTGCGCCCCGGCCATAAGGGAATCAATAATCCTCGGGGGAGAAAACCGTGTTCGATATCGCCAATCCGTTTGAAGACTTCATCTATGTGGGACTTGTCAGTAGCCTGGCGCTGCTTTTGACGTATTTCACAATGTTCAAATCCGGCATGGCGCGGATGCGCTTCAAGGTGCCAGCACCCAGCCATGAAGGGCCGGAAGAATATGTACGCCACGTTCGCGCGCACCAGAATACGATTGAGCATCTGGCCATGTATTTGCCAGGCATGTGGCTGTTCGCCTTTGCGGTAGATCCGCTTTGGGCGGCGGGTATTGGCGTTATCTGGCCGGTCGCCCGTCTGTTCTATGCGCTGGGCTACTATAAGGGTGCCGATAGCCGCCGACTGCCGCTCTATATCAGCATGCCGGTCGTCTACACCTTCCTGCTGGGTGCGCCCATTGGATTTGTGGTAAAACTGATCTGATCATCAGCCAGAGGGGGAGGGGACCATGGCATTTACCGGACCGTTTGAAGACAGGCTGGCCATTCATGAATTGGTAGCAGCCTATGCAGATGCGATCACTGTGCGTGACCCGGCAGGCTGGAAAGCCCTTTGGGCTGAAGATTCAGAATGGTGCCTGCCGCTGATCCCGGGTATGGAAAGCATCAAAGGACGCGAGGCGATTTTTGCCGCCTGGGAAGCCGCCATGAAAGACTTCCCCAATATGGTTGGGACATCTGGCCTGGGCATGTTGGAAATTGATGGCGATAAGGCGAAAGGCCGTGCCTATCCGCGTGAGCTGATCATTAGCCCGGATGGAGCGACGCGGACTGACTATGGCCTGTATGAAGACGACTATGTGAAGATCGATGGTGCCTGGCTGTTCAAGCGCCGGGCGCACAGCATTCTGTATTCAGGATAGGTGTGGCTGTGTTCAGCTGCCGAAACCGTCCGGCAGATGGTCTATGCCCAGCCATTCCAGGGCCTTTTGCGGATCACTGAAGACACCCCATGTGACAGAGGCGCGGTCCATATCGGTTCGCGCAGAAAACATACGCAATAACCCGAAGTTAAGATCAAAGGTGCTGACCAGGGCGCTCTTTGCGTCGCCCCGCCTGTCCCGGTTTTCGGCAATAAGACCGACGAGGTCCCGTGCTGCCTGAATGCTGATATCGATTTTTTCTACGTGGCTTACGTCAACGTAACTATTCATGCCCGGTTGCAATTTCTCATCATTATAGGCTCGTTGCAGATAGGCCATGACCGAGTCACGGTCCATAACCCCGCTTCCCCAGATGAAGATAGTGTCTTGCTCTTCGTCTACAAAGTACTAAAGCGACATAATCTGTCCTGTTACTCTGCTGTCACAGAATCGCAGTCCGAGTAGTCTCGTGTCGTTAATAAACCCCGAAGGGATTATCCCAGATAGACGGGCTGGGGACAAGGCTGATGAATGGACAGAAGTATAGTTACGCGGCCCGGCTTTACTGGGCTGCGACCGAGATATCGTCGTCTGCGGTGCGAGCATTCTGGCCCGCGCGCGTAAAGACAAGCACCCCATCGTCAATGGGGGCCTTGCGCATCATCTTCTTGTCGACACTGTAGTTCTGTGAGTTTACCCAGGGTTCTTTGTCGCTCTGTTTGGGGAACAGATGCATGGACCGCTTCATATAGTTGGGTGAAAAGTCGTCGATCCATTCCTTGGCCTTCATGTCGGCGTCTTCTGCCCGCAGGGTTGGTGTGGCTATCTGAGCCCTTACTTTTTGCATATGATTCAACAGGCGGCATGTCCACTCGGCCATCAGGTCGGCCCGAAGGGTCCAGGATGCATTGATGTAGCCAAAAGTTGTCAGCAAGTTGGGCACGCCGGAATACATCATGCCTTTATAGGACCACGTTTCAGCCAGGTTCAGCGGCTGGCCGTCGATGCTGGCTTCCATGCCGCCCAGGCGGACGAGCTGCAACCCGGTGGCCGTCACGATGATGTCGGCCTCCAGCTCTGTGCCGCTGTCGAGCAACAGGCCTCTTTCTGTAAAGCTATCAATCGTGTCTGTGACGACGGATACAGTGCCGGCATTGATGGCATTGAACAGGTCATTATCGGGGATCAGGCACAGGCGCTCGTCCCAGGGATTATAATCTGGCGTAAAATGCTGATCGATATACTCTTCCGGGAGCTTCTGCTTCGCCAGCGCCAGCAATTCCTTGCGCACCCGGCCCGGATCAGTGCGGGAGGTGTTGTAGATCAGTTGTTGGCGGGTGGTGTTTTTAAAGCGCGTAATGTTGTAGGCCAACATATCGGGCAGGAATTTGCGTAGCCGGTTTGCAACAGCATCTTCCGCCGGGCGGGAGGCAACCCAGGTCGCCCGCCGCTGCACCATGGTGACGTGCTCGGCCGTTTCCGCCATAGACGGCACCAGGGTCATCGCTGTGGCGCCTGAACCAATAACCACGACTTTCTTGCCGGCATAGTCCATATCTTCCGGCCAGAATTGCGGGTGAACAATTGCGCCTTTGAAGTCGTCTGTGCCGCTAAATTCGGGCGTAAAACCCTCGTCATAGGAATAGTAGCCGGCGCACATGGACAGGAAGTTACACTTGGCCTGGCGGGTCTCACCGCTGTTCATGTCTTCGATGGTCAGCGTCCAGGCCGCCTCCGCCGAGGACCAGTTGGCGGCCACAACCTTGCTGTTGAACTGAATATGCTCCCGAATACCGTTTTCGTCGGCTGTTTCATTCACATAGTCGCGGATTGAGGGGCCGTCGGCGATAGCCTTTGGCTTAGTCCAGGGCTTGAAGTTATAGCCTAGCGTGTGCATGTCGCTATCGGAACGAATGCCCGGGTAGCGGAACAGGTCCCAGGTGCCGCCAATGGCGTCGCGCCGTTCTAAAATAGCGTAGGATTTGCCGGGGCCGTTCTTTTGCAGATGGTATGCGTTGCCGATGCCGGAAAGCCCCGCACCGATAATGATCACGTCATAATATTCCTGCCCGTTTTGCTGGGCTGCACTGGCTGCCTGATTCATGGTCTTCCTAACTCGAGCGTCGATATATGTTACCGTGAGGAAACATTACAGCTTATTTAGGCTGAACTCAATCGAGCTTATTGCTGGATGGCGCCTGGCATAATGCGGTTGGCGGGTTCAATACCGGCGAAAATGCTGGGCTTCAGCCAGTTCTCGACTTTACGTGTCAGGGCGGCGGGGCCAACAAGTTCCAACAGATTGTCGGCTTTGGCCTGGCGGTAGCTGATTTCGCCCATCCACAATTCACACATGGTCTTGAGTTCTACGTTAAAGAAAATATCCACGTCTTTGCCCGGGTCATGGATACAGACGTCGATATCATCCCCTTCGACGACGATCCACCAATGACTGTTCTCGGTAACATCGGTGAAGTGAAAGCGAATAACGGTTTCGTGGCCTGGTAGCTTATCGGGCTGCACCGAGCGTTCGAGATGCGTCATTAAAAGGCCCATGTCATAATCGTCTTCCTGCATTTGGTGTGCGAAGAAATTGACGTTGAACGGCTTGGTCGTACGCTGCTGCATTTCGATGATTTTTTCATGCAGGGTATCCGGGCCCCAGGGGGCGCAGCCGAGTGATCCAAGGCCGCCATTTTCGCTGACGGCAACTGCCATATCCGTTGTGGCGGCCTCCGCCATGGGCGCTTGAATCAGCGGGTGTTCAATATGCAGAATGTCGAGAAGTTGATTCTGCATTGTGTATTATCCTACCGATAATGGAATGACGGGGCAGGGTGCCGGTTGGGATTCACAGCAACGGTTTCGTCTACTTCGCGATAGTACACGGATGAAAACAGGTCGTTTTCGAGTTCATCCAACCGTTGCTTGATGGCCGGGTGGGTGCGCGCGGCAATGAAGTCTTCTGCGCTGTCGAACCAAAGCTCGGCCATACCATCCCAAAGAGAGAAGAATTCCTCGCGCAGGGCGATGCCGTCGGGTTGGAAGGCTTCAGAGTCAGGCTTAAAGAAGCCGGTCATGACATCAAGGCCCGTGCGGAAGTTGATGATATGCCCGCGCAAGCCTGCAAGATGGTCCTGGGCCTCAGCATAGTCTGTTGTCCAGGCTTTCTTGAAGTCTTCCATAGACTGGCCCGGTTGTCTGCGGGCAAATTGAATCAGCTTGAACATCTTGTGTTCTGGCCGAAGGACCGGCACCGCAACATGTTCATCTATGTTGAACTGGAAGGGTGAGCCTGTGTAGAGGTAGTCGCCATCGCCGCCGACGGAGGCCACAGCTTCATCCATTTCCAGCCCGGTGGGGCCGGCACGGTCCTTGGCGGGAGAGCGGGCGGCCAGATAGTCGTCCAGATTGTCGAACATCAACTGGCCCCAGCCATCCCATCTGGTATCGAAGTCTGCGGGTTCGTTGCGCGTTATTTCATCGGCGAGGGGCCCCAGCGTTTCCCTGATGGAGGTATTGGCATTCACATTCAGTAGATAGCCCCGAATGTTGGGCAGGCGTCTGCCGAAGGAATTGTGATAGCCGATATGTGCTGCACGATAGTCGTCGTGGCTGAGTTTGGCGTTGCGTCGTACAAAGCCGAATACCTTCAACATGATGTCCCCCCAAGTTGTTGAGTTGCAGCCTAACGAATTCACAAGCTATGCGATAGGCCTGCCGCTGAACAATCTGTGCTCTCCACAAAAAAGGGGCTGCCGAAGCAGCCCCTTTAATGGTTTCTCCTTAAAAAACAGGAGAAGCGGGAAGAATTTTATGGGCGGGCCAGCATATAGATTGTCTGTTGGCCCGCCGGGATTGCACCCGTGTCCTAGAAGTCGAACCCGACTTCAGCACCCCAGGCAGCACCACGGGCTGGCTGGGCCAGACCGAATGCAGGGGAGAACGGTGTGCGGGTCTGGTAGTAACGTTCGTTGGTAAGGTTCTTATCGTAGATCATGACATGCCAGTCACCATCAGCGCCTTCGTAGCGGATGCTGGCGTCCAGCAGACCGCGAGAAACGTGACGGTTGATGTCCCAGAGGTTTTCACCGCCACTATAGAAAGCAGGGGTGTGAACGTAGGAGATACGCCATGTCAGAGCACCAGCGTTGCCAACCTGATGCAGATAAGTCAGCGCTGCATAGATCGTGTGGCTTGGCTGCTGTTCGAACGGCAGGCCAATATCGTTTTCACCGTCACCGTTAAAGTCGATGTAGTCGACCTTGTACTTGGATTCGATCAGACCCAGAGAGAATTCTGTGGTCAGGCTGTCGCCGTCGGTAAAGGCGTCTTCAGCCAGAACACCAACCACTTCGAGTTCGAAGCCATAGGTGGCTGCAGCCCGTACGTTGGAGAACTGCTGGGTCAGGCCGATGACATTGCCGAATTCATCCGTCTGGGTCAGGAAGATTGACCGCTGAATGTCGGTGAAGTCGTTGTATTAGGCGGCCATGTTGACGCGCAGACGATTGTCGAACCAATCAGACTTCAGGCCGATTTCATAGGCGCCGACCTGTTCGTCATCAAAGAATGCAGGACGATACAGGCTCAGCTCACCGTCAGATATACGGTAGTTAAAACCACCAGTGCGGTTGCCGCGTGTCCAGCTTGCATACAGGATGGCGTCATCGGTCAGGTTGAATTCAACACCAACCTTTGGCGTGAACGACTTCCCTGTGTGGGAGTCATCAATGTCCAGTCCACCCGAACAGCTGAAGTCGCGCGGGTTCGTGTTGAAAGCACCGGCGCTGACGCAGTTACCAAAGTTCACGATATGAACATAGGTGGCTTTCTTTTCTTCGGTGTAACGACCACCCAGGGTCAGTACGAAACGATCCGAGATGTTCACGTTACCCTGCAGGAAGATCGACCACTGGTCATGATCCGTGCCTGCAACCAGCGGAATACCGGCACCGATTTCATTGCCGGGGTGCCCAGGCAATGCGCCAATCAGGCCACCCTGGTAGCGCTGCCCGCCGTAATAGACATCCTGCGTGAAGTAGTAGAAACCAACCGTGAAGTCGAAAACTTCAGAGAAGCTGGAAGCATAGCGGACTTCCTGCGAGAACTGGTTCTGGTCCAGATAGGTCTGCGTCGAGAAAATATAGGCCAGAGACGAACCGTCAAAGTCACCGCCAAAGGCGTGGTTCAGGTCGGCATAACCGGTGATGGCGGTGATGACACCATGGTCCAGATCCCAGATCATTTCACCGGAAATACGCCAGCGCGTATTGTCGACGAAGTGGGGAACAGGCGTGGCGTTATCGTGCCATGTTTCAAAGAACCCACGGCCATCCGGGTGGTTCAGGCCACCTGTGGTGCCCAGACCAACAGAGGACAGACTGACCGTCGGCTGCGGGTCGCCACCAAGGTGGAAGTATTCGCCCATGATGGTGATTTCAAAATTGTCACTCGGCGTAAACGCAATGGCCGGACGTACAATGATGGTTTCAGCACCACCAACCTTGCGGTCTGTCGCGTTGTCATAGACGTAGTCGCCAGTGTCGCGGTACTGCGCAGCCAGCTTGGCGTTCATCTTGCCTTCGACAACCGGACCGCTGATAGAAAAGGCGAGGTCCAGACGGTCGCCGGAACCATAACCTACCTTGCCGCGGATGTTCAGCTCGTCGGTCGGGCGGCGCGTACGGGCTACAACGGCACCACCGGTGACGTTACGGCCAAACAGCGTACCCTGCGGACCACGCAGAATTTCCACAGCTTCCAGGTCGAATGTATCAATCACGGACTGACTTTGCTGGCCCATGAAGACACCATCAACGAAGATGCCGACAGCGGGGTCAAAGCTGGGAACCGAGGCACCCATACCTGCACCGCGAACGAAGAACAGGGCATAGCCCGGTGAGTTACCGTGGTTTTCAAACCGTGCACCAGGGACGAGACGGCCCATGTCGATCATGTCGACAGCGGCAATAGCGTCAATCTTTGCAGCGGAAAACGGAGTCGATGACAGCGGTACGTCCTGTGCAATTTCAGCCACAGCCCTTTTGCGGGACGTTGTTGTGATCGTTTCCATAATGGCATTCGAGCGCGCGCCGTCTTGTTCTTCTGCAGCTTGCGCAAGAGCCGGGGCACTCGTCAGCCCTGCAGAAGCGCAAAGCATGCCAATCCCGGCCAGTTTCAACATTTTCATGTGTGGTTCCTCCCAACCATGATTGTTTACATCGGGATCGGCGCGCACAGCAGTACACCGCAAGAGGTCAATATTGTTTGAACCACCCCGTTTCTTATTACGGCAGGCAAACGCGTCCCTAAGACTCGCGACATCATCTGCGTTGGTCCGGTTATAATAAAAATACAACACGTTATAAATTACAACATGTGATAATTTTTTATTTAGGCTGGAACGCGATTTTCCGGGCAGCACTCATTTTGCAGCAAATGGGTGACCCGCTCCTTGGTTTTGCCGGTCGTCAGACCCAGCAGCGTCAGGCAAATATGGGTTTTCAGGACCTGCCGCAGCTCCTCTGTTGTCAGCAGGTCGTTGGACCATTCCACATAGGTGCTGACCACATGTCGGAGGATGTATTCTGTAATGGTTTCTGGGCTGGTGTTTCTGATCAGGTCGCCTTCGTCAGCGATTTGCTGGATTGCCTTGCCATAGGTCTGGCGCCGAATTTCGTGGAAAAACCTTACGCGGCCACCAAACAACAAGACAGGCGCCATGGTTTTGACGTATTCGTCGTCCACCAGCATGCCATTGGTGATTGAGTCGACGATGAAAAACAGACGGTCCAATCCGCTGTCGCAGTCCTGGGCATCAATATTGTCGTAGAAGGCGACGTGTGCCTGCTGAATGGCGGCGGTGAGCAGGTCTTCTTTGCTGCCATGGTGCAGATAGAGCGTCTTGACGGCCACGCCGCTGCGTTCTGCCAGCTCGCGCATATTCACGCCTTCATAACCGCGTTCTGCGATCAACAGGCGGGCGGTATCCAGCACATCGGCGCGGCGCTTCTGTTGTTTTTCAGAGAGTTTCTTCATGGGTAATTCGTGTGCCTTATGGGCCATTGGCGAAAAATTGTGCCTCTAGCTCAACGGTTTATTAGTCCCAAACATCGGCCTGTGTCGACCGATTTTCTTAATGGGGTGCTTCGGTTCCCTCTGAAAACCCTGTGCATGCACGCCTGAATGTTCGTGGTTTTGCTATGTGCGCTGAGTGTGTAAGATGGTCGTCGAACAGCTTGGGGAAATTACTGTTCAGGGGAGCAAAGTATGACAGACCCAATCCAACATCCAATGGCCATGGACGGCAAGGATATCCGCAATTTGCGGGGCGATCCGATCGATGCGGAACGTTATTTTTCACGCGACTTCATGAAGCAGGAGTGGGACCAGCTTTGGACCAAGATCTGGCATATCGCGGGGCGCGAAAGTCAGCTGGAAGAGGCGGGGGATTATCTCGTCCATACTTTCATGCGAGAAAGTGTCATTATCGCCAAGCAACATGATGGTTCGCTCAAGGGCATGTACAATGTTTGTGCGCATCGGGCGCAGCGACTCGTGTGGGATTCAGGCTCGCTCGACCAATTTTTCTGCCCCTATCATGGCTGGACATTTGACCTCGATGGCACATTGATCGACTTGCCGGACCGCGACGACTACCCCCAGGGCGACCCCTGCGGCAAGGTCAACCTGATCGAGGTGCGTGTGGCCACCTGGGGAGGCTTCGTGTGGTACACCATGGATGATGACGCGCCCGAATTGCTGGACTATCTGGCGCCGCTGCCAGACCTTTATAAAAACCACCCCATGGAAAAACTCCTGCGGGTGAAATGGGTTAAGGTCGACCTCGACTGTAACTGGAAGTTCTGGTCCGACAATTTCAATGAAAGCTATCACACCCGTACGGCACACAAACAAGTGGCGCCGACGATTGACCAGGACCATTTCACCTCTCGCTATGAAATGTTCCCCAATGGCCATGCGCGAATCATCCAGATGGGCCGCCCCAGCCTGCGCGACCGGGTGCCCGCAGGCGAACACCACCCCTTTGACGACGTGTTGCGCGCGTGGGACATCGACCCGGACCAATACCCGGACTACGAAACCAAGGCCATGCAGGGTTGGCGCGACCTGAAAGACGCCAAAAAGCGGCTTTGGAAAGAAAAAGGCCACCTGCATTACGAACATATGAACGACGAAGATTTGACGGAAAGCCCGTTCACTCACTGCTTCCCGAATATCTCCTTTGGCACGTCAGCAGACGGGGTGGCGCTGTTTCGGTGGGAGCCACACCCGACCGACCCCGAAAAATGCGTTTTCGACTATTGGGTCATGACCTATCCCATCGAGGGCGAAGAGAGTTATGTCGGCCGCACGGCCACCGTTGCCGTTGACGTGAAAGAGGCCGAATTAGAACATATGAGCTATGATGGCGGCAAAGGCATTACCGATGAAAGCCTTATTGATTCAGTGGTTTACCAGGACTGGTCGTTGAATGCCGGGCAAACCGAAGGCTGGCACAGCAGGGGCTATCAGGAACCCTATATGGCTGCCCAGGAAAGCCGCGTGCGCAAATGGCACGAAAACCTCAATGACTATCTGGCGGGCAATCCGCCAGGGCGGTAGGGAAGGAAGGGCGTCACTATTTTTGCGCCCCTTGAGCCGACACTAAAACCACACTTTGTGGCCCACTATAAAAAGAAAGCTTATTGGAATACTGGCATAGGAAATTACTGTTTGGGGCGGCGATAACCCTTTTCGTCGCCCTGATGATGTGGCTCGACGACAATGCCATCAGAGCCTTCGTCGGCCTTATGTCTGCGGTCGTATTTCATTGGCTCTTTAACCTGCTGTTTTCAGGTAGGGGCGTGAGGCGGGATTTGCCGATATCAGAAGAAGAGACGGGGGAATAGGTATGACTCCAGCCATACTGTGTAAATCATAGCGAACAGGAAGGCTTGGACTTGTTTTGACAGCCCTTTTACAAGCGTGAGGGCATATAGCGTTCCAATGCATAATGCGTTCATTAAGTTATTGAAAAAAATTCATATGTTGAACCTATGCCAGAGGCCAAGCATACAAAAACCAACCACAGAACGTGTAGAGACAAGAGGGGCAGAATGACAGCGTTTGCCCCGTTTATGAGCGTGTCCTGCGGCTGTACCACAGCAGCTTGATACAGCTTTGTGAACGTGATCGACGAAATTGCGTAGCCTACTGGTCCCAGCACAGTCAAAAGCATCACCGTTGGCAACGAGCCGAGAAACTCTCTACCCCTTACTTCATGCCCCTCAATTCCAATGAGAATATCTAGCGTCAGGAGAATGGCAACGCCCAAAACTATGAAGAAACGATCAGAGTTCAAATTAGCTGCTGCCTATAATTTACTTATTAATTTGTAAGACTCATCACACGGCGAGGCCGCTGATGTCAATTGCCTCCGCCAGTATCAGCACACCGTCGCCCAGCTCATCCCGCCGCGTGTGCTTAAAGGCCTCAAAGTCGCCAGCAATCATTTGCCAGGTGTAGAAGTGCTCTTTGCCGTCGATCATCTGCCTGGCAGGGCTGACACCGAGAGGGATGATGTGGAAAGGCGCATCCTGCCTCTCTTTGTCCCACAGGTGCTGGTCGATGAAGTGTAGATAGTCCTCAAACTTATCACCGATCACCAGATCAATGAAGGCGATACAGCTTTCCTGTGTCGCGCCAATTTGTCGGAGCATTTCTGTTGCAAACAGCCCGCCGGTCCAGCGGCAGTTGATCTCTGTGGCGATAAAGTCTGCCGTATCGTTGCGGATGAAATAATCCACCCCGCAAATCAGGCCCTCGGGCGCGCTATAACCCTGCCTGCGAACATAGTCGCCAACCCGCAACAGATGTTGCTCATGGGCGGCGGGCACCTCGACATTGGGACTGATATAATTGCCGACCCACACCCCGTCGGAAAACAGGATCTTGCGAACATTGGAAATTGAAACGTCGTTGTCCCTAATCGTGAGGTCTGCCGTCATTTCCGTGAAGTCGTCAGGGTCCAGACGCTGTTGCAGAAGGACCTGCCAGTCGTCATTGAATTCCGTGACATAGTCCACCACCTCGGTAAGGCTGCCCGCCCGGATAACATTGCGCGAGCCACCCATGCCCAAGGTTTTAACCATGATGTCATTTTCATGCCTGGCCATGAACACCGCGACATCCGGACCATAAAGCTGGCCTTTGGTGGTCACCAGCGTGTCTGGAACGGGGATGCCAAAGCCCGGCGCGTTCTCGGCAAAGTGGAACTTGGAATTCACATTCTGGCTGATGGCATAGGCCTGGGGGTCCTTGTGCAGCACGCTGTTGGCGCCGGTGGTCATGTAAAGCATGATGCTGTCCGTGTCGGGCAGGGCGGCGACGATGGAGTCGTAATAGCCTTTAACCGGGTGCAAATGGCAGTACTCGGCGGGGATAGGTGTCGCCCCCATGCGCGTAAAAAACGCGGCATAGCGTTCAAGCACTTCTGGCCACGGGGCCTCGCCAAATTGTTCATACAGCATGATATGGTCTGCCGGCTTAACCAGCCCCATTTGAGCCATCTGCAAGAAGCCCACCATGCTTTGGCTTTCGGCTTCATCGCGCTTTTGCCGTTCGGTCAGATTATCCGGGTCAAAATGCAAAGATGCATCATCGGATGTCACCACGAAGATGGTGCTCATTGTCTGGCCGGGGATGAAGGGAGCAGCGCGCATGGCTGGTTTTCCTGATGGTTGAAATTGCTATTGGGCAGGGTGCGTTGGGCGACCGCCGCCCGTCTGGCTGGCGGGGTGTCGCCAGTCTGATCCGTAGATCAGTTCCGACAATTCGTCTTCGCGCGCCCCGGGTGGCATGGGCTGGATGGCGCCACCTGTGCAGTGGGTAAGTTCGCCGATATAGAAGTCCTCGCCGTTTGAATACATATCGACCCGGATGGTCGGAAAATGTTGGCAGAGTTTTGTCGCTGCAGCGAGCATCTGGTCCAGAGTGGCAGGTTTCTGCATGGCCGGGTGGCCCATCTCTGCGTCGACGGTCACCTGATGTTCAGTCCAGTCGGCGTGGAACATGCCGACTTTCCAATCACCTCGGCGGTCGATATCGACCTGGAGCGCCCGTGGTTCGCCATTATAGCAGAAGCACTTGTAATCAATGACAGATTTGCTGTTGAACAAGAGGGGCTCAACGATAATCTTGGGCTCGAGATATCTGTAATTGGCTTCACGTACTCGGTTGTAATAGTTGAAATTGAGCCAGGATTTGATGCGTTCCCGATCGATGTCTTCTCCATCCTTGCGCAGAATAATCATGGCAGAAGTATGCGTTGGCTTGATGCAGCAATTATCCGGGAAGTCATAGGCATCTATTTCTTCTGGGCTCTTTAGAACCGCCAGCGTGGGGACCGGATATTCGGGGCCAATGGTTGCGGCAATGAACAATTTGGCCAATTCTTTGTCAGTTACAAAAACCCGCAATGGTTCCAAAATTTCATCGGTAGTTTTGATCCTGTACAGCACATCGTTGAAGCCGTTGGAGCTATTGGGAAAACTTTTTATGGGCGTAGACAAATTGCCAAAGGGTTATCAGCCTGTCGCCCGCCCGATTATAGGGGATCAGCCAGTGGCCCAGGTTCCGCAGGATGGTGAAGAATTTGTTCAATATCTGATGAACCAAAATACGTTCCTATGAACAACTACCGCAGTTCAATCACCGGACAGCGGTCCATCACCACTGTCAGGCCCGCCTGTTCTGCTGCATCGGCGGCGGCCTCGTTGATGACACCAAGCTGCATCCACACGCTTTTGGCACCGATGGCCACTGCCTCGGCGCACACGCCGCCCGCGGCCTCTGAATTGCGGAAAATATCAACCATATCAATGGGTACGGGGATGTCTTCCAGTCGCGCATAGACGGGCTGGCCATGGATGCTTTTGCCTTCCAGCATCGGGTTAACGGGGTAGACGTCATAGCCCCGGTCGAGCAGGAATTTCATCACCGTGTTGCTGTCACGCCACGGGTGGTGGCTTGCGCCAACAAGCGCGATGGTTTTCGTACTTTCCAGTACCTCGGCAATGGCCTGCGGGCTGTTGCGCGGATGTTTGGGCGTATCTGGCGCCATGCTAGTGGCCCTCCCAAACCGGTTCGCGCTTTTCAATAAAGGCGTTGATGCCTTCTTCTGCGTCGCGCGCCAGCATGTTGTTGACCATCACCTCGCTGACATAGCGATAGGCGCTTGCCAGCTCCATTTCCGCCTGCTGGTAAAAGGCGGGTTTGCCAAACGCAATGGCGAGCGAGGATTTGCGCACAATGGTGTTGGCAAATTGCGCCACGGTGTCATCCAACGCATTTTCCGGCACGGCGCGGTTGATCAGCCCCCATTGTTCAGCCTTGGGGGCGTCAATCATCTCACCCAGCAGCAGCATTTCCATGGCCTGCTTGCGGGGCAGGTTGCGGCTTAGCGCCACCATGGGAGTAGAGCAAAAGAGCCCGATATTCACCCCCGGCGTGGCAAAGCGGGTGGTGTCGGCGGCAATGGCCAGGTCGCAGCTGGCTACCAGCTGGCAGCCAGCAGCGGTAGCAATGCCGTGCACGCGGGCAATCACCGGCTTGGGGCAGTTGACAATGGCCTGCATCATGGCGCTGCATTGGGCCATGGTCTTGGCGTAAAATTCCCGGCCCCGGTCGTCATGAGCGCGGGCGGCGGTCAGCTCTTTCAAATCGTGCCCGGCGCAAAAGGCGGGGCCATTGCCGGCGATGATGATCACCTGCACAGCAGGGTCTTCAGCCAGGGCAGCCAGCTGTTCGCTGATGGCGGCCATTAAGTCTTCTGACAGGCTGTTACGCTGTTTGGGCCGGTTCATGGTCAGGGTGGCCTTGGGGCCGTCAATACCGACCAGCAGGATGGGCTCTGTGCTCATGGTCGTTCCTTTGTCTTTGAGACCTTTGCCTTTGTCGCCAAAACCTTAGCACTTTTTCAGGTAGCGTCGACTGCTCAGTCGCACAGGTTTGCCTTGGTCAGGTGACCTGTCAATTCTGTCAGTGTTCGTGGTCTTGCGTTTGGTTATATGATTGACCCTTCAAGCTTGGGGAAGCTTTGACGTGCCTGCAGGGGCAGGCCAAATAGGGGAGATGGATCATGACAGAACCCATCACGCATCCATTGGCCATGGACGGCAAGGACCCACGCAATCTGCGCGGAGACCCTATTTCGCAGGAACGCTATTACGACCCCGACTTTGCCAAGCAGGAATGGGACCAGATGTGGACCAAGGTCTGGCACATTGCCGGGCGCGAACAGCAGCTGGAAGAAGCCGGCGATTACATCGTCCACAACTTCATGCGCGAAAGCGTCATGATCGTTAAACAGCAGGATGGCTCGCTGAAGGGTTTCTACAATGTCTGTTCACACCGGGCGCAGCGGCTGGTGTGGGACAGCGGCTCGCAAGACCAGTTCTTCTGCCCCTATCATGGCTGGACATTCGATATTGACGGTACGCTTGTCGACCTGCCGGACCCAGACGACTATCCCCAGGGCGACCCTTGCGGGAAGGTGAACCTTATGGAAGTGCGGGTTGATACATGAGCAGGCATTGTCTGGTACACCATGGATGACGAAGCACCGGACCTGATGGACTATCTGTCGCCGATCCCGGAAATTTATGCACATCACCCGTTTGAAGAGTTGATCCGCGTACGCTGGGCGACCATCGACCTGGAATGTAACTGGAAGTTCTGGTCCGACAATTTCAATGAAAGCTACCACACCCGTACGGCGCACAAGCAAGTGCCGCCGATTATTGACCAGGACCATTTCACCTCACGTTATAAAATGTTCCCCATGGGCCATGCCCGCATCATCCAGATGGGCCGCCCTAGCCTACGCGACCAGCTGCCAGACGACGTGCACCATCCGTTTGACGATGTGCTGCGGGAATGGGACATCGACCCCGACCAGTATCCGGACTATGAAACCAAGGCCATGCAGGGGTGGGAAGACCTCAAGGAAGCCAAGAAGCGCCTGTGGAAGGAAAAAGGCTACCTGCATTACGAACACATGAATGATGAAGACCTGACGGAAAGCCCGTTCAACTTCATGTTCCCGAACATTGCCTTTGGCGCCTCGGCCGATGGCATGTCGATCTTCCGCTGGGAGCCAGACCCCAAAGACCCAGAGAAATGCACGTTCGACCTGTGGAACCTGAGTTACCCCGTCGAGGGCAAGGAAAGCTATGTTGTCCGCACCGACAAGACGCCTTCAGAAATGAAGGAAGCCGAGCACGAACACATGGTTTACAAGGACGGCGAAGGCACGCCGGGCCTCGAAGACAGTGTTGTGTACCAGGACTGGTCGCTCAATGCGGGCCAAACCGAAGGCTGGCATTCCCGCGGCTATCAGGAGCCATAATTGGCAGCCCAGGAAACCCGCGTAAGGCGTTTCCATGAAATGCTGCACGATTACCTAAACGGTAACCCGCCGGGGCGGTAGAAATCCGCAGAAACCACGCGCAGGCAGATGCTGCAATTGACAGCGCTGCCTGTTAGGGCAACGATCCCCCATCGCTAGAATATGGCGTTGGGGGTTTTTGTTGGTGTTTGTCAGGAAGGTTTTGGCGCGGCTGATGCGCTGGCTGCACTTGGCCAGCATCTATCTGGTGCCGACAACCCGCTGGGGTGATCATCTGATCAGCTTCCTGCGTTTTGTGCGGCATAACCGACGGCTGCCAAATCAACCGAACGTCTACAACGACAGGTTCTATCGCCTCAAGGTGACGGATGAGATATTGAACCCTTTACGGGTCTTTGTTTCAGACAAGGAATTTGTGAAGCTTTTTATACGAGGTGCGCTGGGTGAGGACCGTAGTGCCACAACCTATGCAGTTCTGAAAACACCTGAAGAAATAGAGGCTTACGACTTTCCACCGGATTGTGTCGTCAAACCGACCCATGCTTCACAACGGGTCATTTTTCGCCAACATGGTAGCGATATCGATCGTGAGGAGATCAAGTCCTGGTTGTCGCTGGACTATTATCGCATTTCCCGGCAAGCCAATTATAAGCCTTTGCAGCCTAAGGTGATTGTTGAAGAATTGCTGTTCAAGGCGGTCGGTATCCCAGAATACAAATTCTAGTGTTATGACGGTCAGGTACGTCTTATTCAGGCCGACTATAACCGCCACTCAGATTGGCGCGCGCTGTGCTTTGATCGAGACTGGAACTGGCTGGACTTTGGCAGCTGGGAGGATATCAACCTCGATGAGGTGAGCAGGCCGGATCCGTTAGACGACATGATCAGGGCTGCAGAGCAGATTGGTGAGCACTTTAGCGATATTCGTGTGGATATGTTTGCACTAGGCCCTGACTGGCGCATTGGGGAGATTACGAATTGCACCATGAGCGGTAATTGGTCATTTGCTGATCCTGAAGTGGAACAGCGCCTCGCAGGGTTGATAAACGGGGAACCCTGGCAAACTGACCCATTGACAGGGCAGGCCCTGAAAGCCGAGCATGGGTCTATGGCAGAGGACGAACCAGAGCGCGACGATCCTGACGTTAGCAATGTTGTGCCGTTTCCCAAAAAGCGACGCAAACGCACGGCGGGGCACGCCATCGGCAAACATTGGGTGCAGGAAGGCACCCGCAACAAGATGCAGCGTCACCGACATTCTGCAACGGAAACGCTGATCATTGCCACCGCACGCGTCCGCCGGGTTGAACGCACCGATATAGAGAGCGAGCTGTGTGACGCCCTTGGCGTTGCCAAATGGGAAGATGCCGACCAGGCCAGCGCCCAGGCCTGGCTTCGCGACAATATGGTTCGTCGGGATTAGTCTCTACTCTACACTCACCCGATAACCCAGCCGTGGGAAGTGTTGGACAATGTCACCTACGCGGTCGTCCTGTCGGTGGATCGAAATATGCTGGGCAGAGGCGCTTACAATGGCGCCGGTGACCGGGTCACGGTTCAGATCTGTTGAAGTGATGGAGACCAACTGGCCTTTCTCCAGCCCGTTTGGCTCGCCGTCTTCGATGGTTCCATCGAGATTTGGCGCGGCCGCAGCGGCAATATCCAGCGCCTGTTCGCCTGAAATGTCCTCACGGTCTCCATGGCCAAAGGCACCCATCCGCTCAAACCAGCCCTGCAGGGCTTTGTTGCCACCCAGAGCAAGCGCTGCGTCACCGCCCGCGCCCATCACAAAGAACCAGATCGGGTTATAGAGATTGAAGTCTGCCAGGCTGGCCGCATCGCCCATCAAAAAGTGGCGGCCGTCGGAAAGCTGGCTTTCCAACAGCTGCAAATGCGCCCGCAATTGTTCCTGCTGGAACGGGGCATTGGCCTTGAGTACTTCGACAAAGCCGGTCTGGCCTGTCATGGCTTCCCGGTCGGCCACAAAGGCGGAATCAACTTCAGGCATATTGGCGAAAACCAGCCCGACGGCAGCCTGAAAGATGGGGCCATCCGTCCAAAACAGGCTGGCGTGCGTTGCCCCTTCACCATAGGGGTGCAGGCTGGGGGTAGGGGCCAGGCGTTCAAGCACCCGGGCCATCAGCTGCGTGTCGCAATAGACGTCTGCGCCAATTTGCAATATCGGTGCGCGGCGATAGCCGCCGGTCAGGGGCATCAGGTCTGGCTTGGGCATGATAGGCGGTGTTTCAACAGCCTGCCAGGCAAGGCCCTTGAAGCCAAACATCAGCCTTAATTTTTCAGAATAGGGTGAGCCTGCATATTGATGCAGGATCGGTGTCCCTTGGGGGATATGCATGTCTCTTCATCCTCGGTGGAAGGCCCATTGTTTAGGCCTAAGTTCACTGTTGCGCCTACTATGTCGTGCAACCGGGTGAGAGACAACAGCGCTAGGCGTGGGCCGTGAAGGAAAAGCCCCGCCAGTCCTGGGCGATGATCTTGTCACAGATTTCCCGATAGCCACCAACGCCGCCCGTATAGGGCATAAAGACCTGCGGCTTACCCTTGATATTGGCGCCCAGATACCATGACGACCCTTTGGGGAAGAGCGTTTCACTGGCCATTTGTTGAGCGTGCTGCATCCAGTAGTCCTCAGAAAGCTGTGTTGGTTCAATCACTTGGGCACCATGCTCTTTGGCATGGGTCAGGCAGTCGGCGATCATGTCTACATGTTGTTCGATTGAAATGAGCATGTTCGACAACACCGACGGGCTGCCCGGCCCGGTGATGGTGAACAGGTTGGGGAAGTCGACCATCATCAGGCCCAGATAGGTTTTGGGCCCGTCAGCCCACTTGTCCTTGAGGGCTTTGTTGCCCCGGCCACGAATGTCGATCTTGTTGAAGGCGCCTGTCATGGCATCAAAGCCGGTGGCCAGTACCAGCATATCAAGCTCAACATGCCGGTCGCTCAGCTGGATGCCGGTCTCTGTAATCCGCTCTATGGGAGTTTCCAGCAGGTTAACAAGCGAGACATTGTCGCGGTTATAGGTTTTGTAATAGTCGATATCGACACAGATGCGGCGGGACCCGACCGGGTGCGAGGTAGGGCATAGCGCGGCCGCTGTGACCGGGTCATCGACTGCCTCGTGGATTTTGCAGTGGATGAAGGCGGCAAAACGGTCATTGGTTTCCTGGTTTGCCATGGAGTCCATCACCGTACTCATGAAGCTGGCACCACCCTTTTTCCAGCTCTCTTCCAGTGCCACTTCTAAATCTTCATCATTGATGTCACGGCCAAATTCGGCCACCGGCTCGCTATGGCGCACGTCGATGGTCAGGTCACCAAAACTGTTGGTCAGACCCCATTTGTAGTTCTCGCGGTGCGCGCGGTAGTTCTTCTTGTAGGCCCGTACCCAGTCGGCATCCAGCGGGCCATTGGCCGCAGGGACGCTGAAATTCGGTGTACGCTGAAAGACCGTCAGTTGCTGGGCTGTCTCTGCAATGACCGGGATGGACTGGATCGCCGAGGACCCGGTGCCGATGACGCCCACATGCTTGTCTTCATATAACACCCGATGATGAGGCCACTGGCTTGCCTGATAGCGTTCACCCTGGAAGTCATCCAGCCCAGGAATATCCGGCAGGGCAGGGACCGAGAGACATCCAATGGCCGAAATCAGAATGGGGGCATGCGCCGTGTCGCCTTCATCGGTCTGAATGCGCCACAGATTTGCTGCCTCGTCATAATGAGCCGCCGTCACCCGGCGCTCAAAAAGCATATGGGGCCGCAGGTCGTACCGGTCGGCCACATGTTCGGCATAGTCGAGAATTTCGGGCTGGGTGGCGTAGCGCTCAGTCCATTCCCATTCCTGCTCCAGTTCTTCATCGAAGGAGAAGGAATAGGCCAGGCTTTCGGCATCACACCGGGCGCCGGGGTAACGGTTCCAATACCAGGTGCCACCAACGCCGTCTGCGGCTTCATAAACACGAACATTGTAGCCCATATCCCGCAGGCGATAGAGCATATACACGCCGGCAAAACCTGCGCCCATAATGATGGCGTCAAATGCCGCCTGTTCGTCTTTCATGAATAAATCCCAAAAAAAGTGCCTCCCCAGACACTGCAATGGAATAGTGGGCGCTGGTAGCGCTGAGGTCAAGGCGGGTGGTTGACGATGCGGACAAACATGCGGTTAACATATTGGCAGCAAAAGGGGGAACTTATGAGTTTTGATATTATTGGCGCTGGTTTTGGTCGCACAGGCACGCTGTCCATGAAGGGCGCGTTGGAGAAGCTGGGCTTTGGCCCCTGCTATCACATGGTTGAGGTGTTCCAGAACCCAAGCCATACGGCCTATTGGGGCGCGGCAGCCCGCGGCGAGGATGTAGATTGGCAGACGCTCCTGAGCCGTTATCGCTCAGGCGTCGATTGGCCTATCTGCACCTATTACAAGGAACTGGCCGACCTGTTCCCGGATGCCAAGGTGATCCTGTCGGTGCGTGAGCCCCATGGCTGGTTCAAAAGCCTGCACAACACCATTTTCAGTAAAGAGAATACGGGCCAGTTCTTCGAAAGTGATGACACGCCGCAGGACCTGCACGACATGATGCACAAGATTATGATGGAGATATTCGACGGTAAAAACGATGTCGAAGAACATGCGGTCAAGGTCTTCAACGACCATATTGAGCAGGTGAAGGCCGATATCGACCCTAAACGCTTGCTGGTCTACGAGGTTGGCTCTGGCTGGGAGCCTCTATGTGACTTTTTGGGCGTGCCAGTGCCGGATGAACCCTATCCCAGCGTTAATTCGACCGAGGAATTCCAGAACCGCAGTGGCGAGGTGCATGCCGCGCGTGGCGAGGGGTAGGCCAATGCTTAGGCGATCAGCCCTTCTTCGCGCATCAGACCTTCCAGCTTGATGCCGTTAAAGCCGAAGGACTTTTTATAGGCTTGGTACTCGTTGAAAAATTTACCCGACGGCTTGTTTTTTCGCGTGGCGACAATCAGCGTGTTTTTCGTTGTGTGTTCTGAAGGCACGAAGTCGATCACATCAACTTGATAGCCCTGCGAGCGAAGCAACATCACCCGGCTGTTGTCGGTAATGAGGTCTGCCTGCTTTTGCAGGAACAGGCCATGGGAAATAAACTTCCGGCTTTTTGCCTCGCTTTGCTGCAGGTCCATGAGCACTTCGTGCTGGCAGCAGGGGGCGCAGACGATCATTTTCGACTTGGACTTGATGCCGTAAAACAGCGCGTCATCGGTGGCGGTGTCGCAGGCGTGCAGGGCGACAATGGCATCGTAATAGCCTTCAACAAAGTCTTCTGCCTTCACATTGTGAAAGGCCAGATTGTCGTAGTCGCAGCGGTTTGCGGCGTCATTGCACAAATCGACCATGTCAGCCCGGGTCTCAACACCATCAATTTTGGGGTTGAGCCCGGCTTCTGAAAGCTGCTGGTACATGGCAAAGGTCAAATAGCCTTTTCCGGAGCCGATATCGAGCACCTTGACGCGCTTTTGCTTCATGGCCTGGGTGCGCTCCAGCCGCTCCATGAAGATTTCGATAAAGCGGCAGATCTGGCGGTATTTGCTGTATCTGTTAGGCTTGATCTCACCAGCGCCATCTGCAATGCCCAGAATCCGTAGAAACGGGCTTCCCTTGGGAACCCGGTAATTCTTGACGCGGTTATGCGGCTTTTCTTCGGTCATCTGGTTGCCTTGTTCTTCCGCCAGCTTTAGTGTGCGGCCATTCTATAGGCGTCTGGGCGCCGATTGTCAGTATTTTGTGGGTCGCAGATCTATGGTACATCTCTGGTCTTGGCGCGGTCCATCATGTAACAATACGCCCATGGAACGGTGTGAAGGCGACAAATACGCCGTTTTGAGGGGATAAGGGAGGGAACCATGACAGAACCGTTTAAGCATCCGCTGGCGATTGATGGCAAGGACGCCAGCAATCTGCGGGGCGACCCCATTGACCCGCAGCGCTATTACACCCGCGACTTCATGGAGAAGGAATGGGAGCATATGTGGACCAAGGTCTGGCTGGTCGCCGGGCGGGAAAACCAGCTGCAGGAGCCGGGAGACTACATCGTCCACGACCTGGCCCATGAAACGGTGTTCATCGTGCGCCAGGAAGATGGCTCCCTGAAAGGCTTCTACAATGTCTGTTCCCACCGCGCCCAGCGGCTGGTCTGGGGGCGTGAAGGCTCGCAGGAGACGTTCCAGTGCCCGTATCATGGCTGGAAGTTCGATATCACCGGCACGTTGGTTTATGTTGAAGACCCTGAAGACTTTGTCGATGGTGACCCGTGCGGCAAACACAATCTGATTGAAGTGCGCGTCGACACCTGGGGCAGCTTTGTCTGGTACACCATGGATGACGAGGCGCCACCCTTGCTGGACTATTTGGCGCCGATCCCCGACCTCTATGCTGGCCATATGTTTGAGAAGTCTGTTCGGGCGCGCTGGATCAGGCTGGAGCTGGACTGTAACTGGAAGTTCTGGTGCGACAATTTCAACGAGAGCTATCACACCCGTACAGCGCACCCACAAGTGCCGCCGATTATTGATCAGGACCATTTTACCTCGCGGTTCGAGATGTTCCCCATGGGTCATGCGCGCATTGTGCAGATGGGCCGGCCGTCGCTGCGCGACTGTTCACCTGATGATGACTTCCAGCCTTTTGATGACGCCTTGCGCCATTGGGGGATCGACCCGGACGCTTACCCTGACTTTGAAACAAAAGTGATGCAGGGCTGGATTGACCTCAAGGAAGCCAAGAAAGCCAAATGGCAGGAAAAGGGCTATCTGCATTATGAGAACCTGGATGATGAAGCGCTGACGGAAAGCCCGTTCCAGTTCATCTTCCCCAATGTGGCCATCGGCCCGTCGGCTGACGGGCTCTTTTTCGCACGGTGGGAGCCGCACCGGGACGACCCGGAGAAATGCTATTTCGACTATTGGACCATGACCTACCCTGTTGAAGGGATGGATGAATGGCGCGAACGCACAAGTGAAGAGGCCGTCAAGGTCGCAGAAGCCGAATTTGAATGGCGCGAATATGACGAAGGCCGTGGTGTACAAGACCTCTCAGGCGAAGTGGTCTATCAGGATTGGGCGCTGATGCAGGGCCAGAAGGATGGCTGGCGGTCACGCGGCTATCAGGAGCCTTTATTGGCAAAGCAGGAAACCCGCGTGCGTCGGTTCCACGAAGTGCTGAACGACTATATCGCCGGGAACCCGCCCGGTAGAGATTAGGATGTATCCGTAGTGCGTCATTCCCGCGAAAGCAGGAATCCACTCATCGGTTTGCGCGGTGTGGCTAATTGACGCGGTGCAGAACAGTCGTCTTGACCTTCCCTTGTTGGTCGATGGCCCCCTGCCTTCGCAGGGGTGACGGTACCAGTTTGAAGCTAGTCCTTCACGCCGGGCGTTTGGCTCGCCATCGTAAAGTCGTTGATGCCCAGTTCTTCGCGGATGGTGGCTGAACCCAGGGCGGTATCTTCATCCAGCGGAATACCGGTTGCATCTGCAATGCGGGTCATGCGCTCGAAATGACCAATGACGCCGCAGGTATCCACGAAAGCATCGCCGCCAATAGCCTCCAGCAAGGCCGCGCGGGCCTTTGCCAATTCATCATCTGAGCCCAGCAGGACAGCCTCGCCAAAAGCGGTGATTAGGTCGCCATGGGGAATGGCGGCGTCCACCGCCTCTGTGCCGTCCATAATACCGGTCAGTTCAACGTCTTTTCCCTGTTGTTGCATGCTCACACTGAGCATCATCGCGTGGGAAGATGTTTAATAGAAACAGTCATTGATGGCGGATACCCGCCCGGCAAGCAGCTCCATCTGCTCGCGCCCCATGGTGCGGCCTTTGGTCATGTCGAATGCGATATCCATCGGTATATATTGGGCGGCGGCCAATGTCAGCAGGTCGCGCACCGCATCGGGCACGGCGCTCAGCGCCTGCAGGCCACAGGCGGTGACATCGCCCCGTAAATCATCATTAGGCGGGGGCGGTTGTTCGCCTGGCAGCATGGCCACAAATGCCTCGCCGGTCGTCAGTCCGGCAGGTAGGGTGCGGCCCGGCTCGCCCGCAACAGGGGCGGGCAGGGCATGAAAGGGCGTGCCCAGCCCCCTGCAGGTCTGGTCCATGGACCGGACGGCAAAAGCAATGCCGATGGCTTCAACCAGGTGTGCCTCTGTGATGGTGCCGCCAATGGCATCACCCAACCGGTCTGGCGTCATACGCGCGGAATCGTTGATCACGAAATGTACCGGGTCGACGATGTTTTCCGGCAACAGATCTTCCATGCCCTCGGCGCGTTGGTGGTTGCCGGTGACCATGGCAGGACTGATTGCTTCCTTGCGTTCTGCACACAGGGGGCAGCCACGGGCAGTACGGGCCTCAGCTGCAATCGCCAGCCGTTCGGCGCCGGTCCACCATTGGCCGGCATGGGCTAGCCGCGTTAGCACCAGTACGTGGGCGTCGGTAAGGTCTTGCCGCACAGGGGTAACGGCCATTGCCAGGTCACTGCCAACGGCCTGTAAAAGGCTTGGCGATGCAGTTTGAATGGCTGCTGGCATGAATTGCCCCCCTTGTTGCCCCGGAGCCTAAGGGATCAGGGCAGGGGGAACAAGGGATGTTGTTGAGCGACAAATTAAGGAATCGTTCGTGCCGAGTCATTTGCACCGATAGGTGCAAATTGTGTCGAGGTATGAACGTGGGACTGCAACGGACTCAGGCAGCCGTTCGCACCTCGATACAATTTGGACGCCCAAAGCGCCCAAATCACTCGGTACGAACGGATCGGTATCGGATTTGTCTAACTACCCAGCAGCCGCGCCACAATCACATCGGCGGCTTCTTCAGCGGAAAGTGCTACCGTATCAACGGTTATTTCGGCATTTTCCGGCGCTTCATAGGGGCTGTCGATGCCGGTGAAGTTCTTCAGCTCACCTGAACGGGCTTTCTTGTACAGGCCTTTGACGTCGCGCTGTTCGGCAACCTCGAGCGGCGTGTCGACATGAATTTCGATGAATTCACCTTCAGGCATCATCTCACGCACCATGCGGCGTTCGGCAATGAAAGGCGAAATAAAGGCCGTCAACACGATCAGGCCAGCATCGGTCATCAGCTTGGCAACCTCGCCGATGCGGCGGATGTTTTCCACCCGGTCAACATCGGTAAAGCCGAGATCCTTGTTCAGCCCGTGGCGCACATTGTCGCCATCCAGCAAAAATGTGTGCTTGCCCAGGGCATGCAGCTTCTGTTCCACCAGATTGGCGATGGTCGACTTGCCAGAGCCAGACAGGCCGGTGAACCACAACAGCGCGGGCTGCTGGTTCTTTTGGGCCGCATGGGCGTCGCGGTCGACATCGACAGCCTGCCAATGGATATTGTGGGCGCGTCGCAAGGCAAAATGGATCAGCCCGGCGCCTACCGTCTGGTTGGTCATGCGGTCGATTAGGATAAACCCGCCCAGATCCGGGTTATCGCCATAGGCGTCGAAGGGGATAGGCCGGTCGGTAGCAATATTGCACACGCCGATGGTGTTCAGCCCCAGCGTACGCGCTGGCAGTTGTTCGGTCGTGTTGACATTGACCTCATATTTTGGCTCGGTGATCGTCGCAGAAACGCGATTGGTCCCGACCTTCATGATGTAGGGGCGACCGGGCAACATTTCGTCTTCGGTCATCCAAACGATGGTGGCTTCAAACTGGTCGGCAACTTCTACCGGTTCATCTGCCAGGGTGATCACATCACCGCGCGAACAGTCGATTTCATCATTCAGCGTCAGGGTGACAGACTGGCCGGCAACGGCTTCATCCAGATTGCCGTCAAAGGTCACGACTTCCTTGACCGTGGATGTCTTGCCAGAGGGCAGTACACGCACAGCATCACCGGGGTGAATGCGGCCCGAGGCGACCTGACCGGAAAAACCGCGGAAGTCCAGATTCGGCCGGTTAACCCACTGAACCGGCATGCGGAATTTGGCTTCTTCCATACGCGCCGTGTTGATGGGGGCTTCTTCCAGAGCGTTGATTAGTGTTGTGCCCGTATACTCTGAAGAAGAGTACCAAGGCATGGTGTCTGACAGGGTGACGATATTGTCACCCTTCAGGCCCGAGATGGGGATGGGCATGATCTCTTCCATGCCGATCGATTTGGCGAAGTCGGTATAGTCGGCGACGATCTCGTCAAAGCGGTCCTGCGAATAATCCACCAGGTCCATTTTGTTGACGGCCAGGATCACATTACGGATGCCCAGCAGGTGTACCAGATAAGAATGACGACGCGTCTGGGTGAGGACGCCCTGGCGCGCATCGATCAGAATGACGGCCAGATCGGCGGTGGAAGCACCGGTCACCATATTGCGGGTATATTGTTCGTGTCCCGGTGTGTCGGCGACAATGAATTTGCGCTTTTCCGTGGCGAAGAAACGATAGGCAACATCGATGGTGATGCCCTGTTCGCGCTCTGCAGCCAGGCCATCAACCAGAAGGGCAAAGTCAATTTCCTGCCCCTGGGTGCCCATGCTCTTGGAATCGGCTTCCAAGCTGGCCAGCTGGTCTTCAAAGATCATCTTTGAATCGTAGAGCAGGCGGCCAATCAGCGTGCTTTTACCGTCGTCCACCGACCCGCATGTGATGAAGCGTAGCATGGACTTGTTGTGATGCTGGTCGAGATAGGCGTCGATATCTTCAGCGATCAGGACGTCGGTCTTGTAAATGACATCTGCGTCGGACATTAGAAATAGCCCTCCTGTTTCTTCTTCTCCATCGAGGCCGCCTGATCGTGGTCGATAGCGCGACCCTGCCGTTCTGACGTGGTGGTCAGCAGCATTTCCTGGATGATCTCGGGTAGGGTCTGGGCCTCCGATTCAACCGCACCGGTCAGCGGGTAGCAGCCCAGCGTGCGGAAGCGGATGGATTTCATTTCCGGTACTTCGCCTTCTTCAAGTGGGAAGCGGTCATCATCGACCATCAGCAGCAAGCCGTCGCGTTCAACGGTCGGCCGGGGCTGCGATAAGTAAAGGGGTACGATCTCGATATTCTCGAGATGGATATATTGCCAGATGTCCAGTTCGGTCCAGTTTGACAGGGGGAACACGCGGATGCTTTCACCCTTAGACTTACGGGCGTTATAGAGCTTCCACAATTCCGGGCGCTGGTTCTTGGGATCCCAGCGGTGGTTGGCAGAGCGGAAGGAAAACACGCGTTCTTTTGCGCGGGATTTTTCTTCATCCCGGCGTGCGCCACCAAAGGCAGCATCAAAGCCGAATTTGTCGAGCGCCTGCTTCAGGCCTTCGGTCTTCCACATGTCCGTGTGTACCGAGCCGTGGTCAAACGGATTGATGCCCTGTTCCTTGGCTTCGGGGTTCTGGTGGACGATAAGGTCCATGCCCGCTTCCTTGGCAGCGCGGTCGCGCAATTCATACATGGCCTGGAATTTCCAGGTTGTGTCCACATGCATCAGTGGGAAGGGCGGGGGTGACGGGTAGAACGCCTTGCGGGCGATATGCAGCATGACGGCAGAATCCTTGCCGACAGAGTAAAGCATGACCGGCTTTTCAGCCTCGGCCACGACTTCGCGCATAATGTGGATACTTTCGGCCTCAAGCCGTTGGAGATGTGTCAGGTCGGTCATCGATCATTCCTGCCGCAGGGTTACCGGCAGCCGCAAGCGGCCTCGAAAAGCGGGGAGACTATTACCCTGCCCAAACCCCTTTGTGAAGGGGGGTAGAGCACTTTTTACGAAAAAAAATGTTAAAAATATATGAACTACAAAATTATAGTGTATTTAGGGGTGAGAATTTGGAAATATCATCACTAATGAGACGGGCTATACAAAAGCGAGCAATCAGGGTGGTAATGCCTAGTGCCATCAATATGTGTTGCCTAGGTTACGGCTTCTATCAGCCGCTTGGTGTCTTCCTTCGGCAGGCGCCAGCGTACGCCAAGCCAGAAGCACAGAAGCGACCACAGGCTGACCAACAATAGGTCGAGGCCCTGGGGTAGCATACCCAGCCCATTGCCGTAATTGCCCAGCCACGAAAGGACCGCCAAGCCCGCAGCAAATAGCCAAAACCAGCCAGATTGTCGCGCATGCAGCGGTTCACTCTGTGTGCGGGCCCGCAAGCGAATGGCCAGGAACATTACCAATCCGACCAATGTGAGCAGGAAGACCTTCCAATTCGTGTCCCAGCCAGACCAGTAATTGGCAAAACCAACGAAGATGAAGGCGATGGCCGCCAGCCCCCGGCCCAGCGGCGCCTTGTAGGGCCGGGTCATATCTTTTGCCTGATGCCGCAGCGCTGCCATAGAGACAGGCCCGAAGGAAAACGACAGAATCGATGCGCTGGAAATAAAGCCAACCAGTTCTGCCCATCCGGGGAAGGGCAGGAACATGATCATCCCCACCACAAAATTAAAGCCCAGCGCCCAGACGGGTACATTGGATGCGTTCAGGCGGCTAAATATGGAGGGGAACTGGCCTGCCTCTGCCATGGCATAATTGATGCGCGCTGTTGTGCCGATATAGCTCAGTCCCGTGCCTGTAGGCGAGATAATGGCATCTGCATAAAGCAGCATGGCCAGCCATTGCAGGCCCAGCAGCGCAGCAAAGCCGGCAAATGGTCCACCCATGACATTCTCCACAATATTGTGCCACCCATTCGCCAGATGGCTGGCAGGGATCACGCCGATAAAGGCTAATTGCAGCAGAATGTAGATGACCAGGCAGGTGAATACGGCGCCAATGATGGCGAAGGGGATGGTTTTTTGAGGGTTGCGGGCTTCCCCGGCCATGTCGACCACTACCCGGAAGCCCAGCAGGGAAAACAATACACCGCCGCCTGATACAGCCGCAAAAACGCCAGACAAACCATCTGGTGCAAAGCCGCCAAAGGACTGGAAATTGTCAAATTGAAACCCGGCGATCATCAGGGCGGCGGCGGCCAGCAACGGTACGGCCAGCTTCCAGACGGTAATGGTCGACGAGCTGCGCGCCAGCCATTGGACGCCCAGCATGTTCAACAGTGTAAACACCAGCATCAACCCGGCGGCCACGCCAATACCAGCCGCGGTCAGCGCTTTGTTGCCACCCACATCATGCGAAAGCCAGGGCAGATAATTCGTTGCATATTCCAGTACCGCGCTTACTTCGATAGGGGCTACGGTGACATAGGCTATCCAGCATAACCATCCTGCAGTAAAGCCACTCAGGGTCCCGTGGGAAAAGCGGGGAATGCTTGCCAGGGCGCCCGCTACCGGAAGCATGCCACCCAGCTCTGCATAGATAAGTGCCAGGACAATGACGATGACACCGCCGACCAGCCAAGATAGAACGGCTGCAGGCCCGGCCATTTGCGCGGCATAAAGGGCCGCGAACAGCCAGCCGGAGCCAATGATGCTGGTAACACCAAGCAACAACATGGCAAAGGGGCCGATGCGGCGGTCTAGGCGGGGTGTAGGTGCAGGGGTGGTCATCGGCAGGTGCCCGTCATTAAGAGACAATACAAACGCAGAAGGGCCAAAACGACTACTGGTGACCGCAATACAGGATCGTGAGGCTAAACTGTATCCCCAGGCGCGTCCAGCGAGCTCGTACACCGAGTGCCAGGCTTGCGCTGTATGGGGCTTTGGGCAACACTTACGCTTTGTAGTTCCGGGCGTCCTCGGCGCTGCCACATAGTACATATTCCGGAAGCCGCCCGTATGATCATCAGCCGCAAACACCGGTTTGCATTTATCCATATACCCAAATGCGCAGGCAGTTCCGTTCGAGAGCCATTACAGCCTTTGGATGACTGCCCGGAACCCTTTTACGGGGTGCATGACCATCCGGAGCTGGGCTCGATTGACCGAGGACATTTGCTGCTGTCAGTTCTGCGGCAGTATTTTCCAACAGAATTTGAGTTGCTCCAGGCATATCAATCTTTCGCTGTTTTGCGAAACCCGTCTGAACGGTTTCCATCATCCATGAGCCAGCACCTGATGATGAATGGTGACAAGCCAATTGAGGACCTTGCTGCACCAGAGCTGTATCCCCGCATAGACGCGGTGGTGGCGGCTCTGGAAAGCAAGCCCGCGGACTTTCTGCCGCTGGAGCTTACGCATTTCCATCAGCAGCGGCGTTACGTTTACGTGGGTGGCGAGCAAGTCATCAAAAACCTCTACAGGACGGATGATATGGCGGCCTTGAGGCGCGATATTGCGACAATATTGCCAGTAACGGTGCCGGGCGCACGACGGAAGAACGGAGCCCTGTTTTACAAAGACACGCTGGACGGCAAACTGGCCGGCATGGTTACGCCCACTGCCGCGCGGTATTTTCGCGACGTCATTCCAGCTCGTGTCGTCGCATGGGTCAAGCGCAGTATGTATGTGACCAGAGACCAGCGCTGGTCGGATGTTTTCAATTCCCCAGACGTTCAGAAGTTCGTGTTATCCTACTACAAGGAAGACTTTGACCTCTATGAGAGCCTGGCAGGAGCCCGACCATGAACCTTATCTCTGAACTTGTTGCCTCTGCACCCGCCTATGGAGAGTTGCGGCGGCATATCCATGCCCACCCGGAGCTGGGGTTTGAAGAAGTACAGACCGCTGCCCTTGTCGCCGAGCGGCTCGAGGCCATGGGCATCGAAGTGCATACGGGTCTGGGCACCACCGGGGTGGTGGGCACCATTCGCTATGGCAATGGCACCAAGTCGATCGGCCTGCGGGCCGACATGGACGCATTGCCCATTCAGGAACAAACAGGCGTGGCTCATGCCTCTACGCGTGACGGGGTGTTTCACGGCTGCGGGCACGACGGCCACACGGCCATGTTGCTGGCGGCTGCAGAGTATCTCGTTGATATGCCCAAATCCGACCAGGGAAAAGGCTTTGACGGTACGGTGCATCTGATCTTCCAACCAGCTGAGGAAGGCCTCGGCGGTGGCAAGGCCATGGTGGAAGACGGCTTGTTCGAGCTGTTCCCATGTGACGCTGTCTTCGGTATGCACAACTGGCCTGGTCTGCCGGTAGGCCAGTTCGCCGTGCGCAGTGGGCCGTTCATGGCCGCTCAGGACATTTATGATGTTACCGTCCATGGCACCGGCGGTCACGCAGCCTATCCGCAGCTGGCGGCCAACCCGATCCCCGTGGTAGCGGATATTGCGGCTGCGTATTCCGAAATGGGCCGCACCGCGCGGGAACGCTCTGCTGTGATCGTGGTGACCGAAATGGAAGCAGGGGATGCCTATAATGTGATCCCCGACAAGGCGGTTATTCGCGGCGGGGTACGCAATTTCGACCGGCAGCATCAGGACGACATTGAAGCCGAATTGAAACAGGCCGCTCAGCAGATCGGCGAGCAGGCCGGTCTAGCGGTCGAGGTGGACTACCGCCGTAACTATCCGGTGTTGGTGAACAGCCAGAAGGAAACGGATATCGCTGTTGAGGTCGCCCGTTCGCTGGTGGGGGAAGACAATGTTGACGCCTATGCCAAGCTGGTGTCCGGCTCGGAAGATTTTGCCTTCATGCTGCAGGAAAAACCGGGCTGTTACATTCTGATCGGCGGTGGCGGGGAGCCGGGCACGCCCTTCTGCCACAATCCGCATTACGACTTTAACGACGACATTATTGCCCTGGGCGCCAGCTATTGGGTGGCGCTGACGCAGCGCTGTCTTGGTTAGGGTTCGTGTGAAATAGCCAACGTTGCCAGGTTTTATGCCTGGGGCGCTGAAGGATCATCAATACCGTTTGGAGGCCCCTTTGCAGGTTGTCGGCGGCAATTGGTTATAGCCCCGGTCATAGTAAAAGGCGGGGGCGTTGTTTCCCAGGCCGATACCGCGCACAAGGAAGGCCTGCGCCAGGTCAGCGAAGCCTTTACCCGATTTGGTCTTCTCTAAGTAGGAGGCCGTGAAGTAGTCTCGTACATTCAGCCGCAACATGGTGCAGGAATTGGCCGCCAGGGCCGTCGTCATCACCATATCGTTATAGAAGGCGGCATGGCGACGGTGGTTTTCTTTGGGCGGCGTTCCGCAATTCACGAGGCTGAAATTATTGAGCCAGTCGATGGCATTGGCACTTAGCCCGCTCATGCAGGAGCGGTCCTCCATCACGGCGTGGCACACATTGCCCTTGGCGGCCCGATAGTTGCCGCTGTGGAATTTGTCTCGGGATAGCGTGCCCGTGGCGGTATCCCAGCCAACGCCCCAGACGCCGCAGGTGCCGCCAGAACCCTCCGACCCATGGGCATTGACCATCTGACAGGCCATGGCCAGCCCGCCACGAATGGCGGTGCGATGGGCGGCAATGGCGCGGTTAATGAGCTGCCATTGCCTGCGATTGCCAGTCAGGATTTTGGAGACCTTTTTGTCATGGGCATCGAACTGGCGCTGCACATATTGGTTATAGCGGATCTTCCAAAGGTTCATGTTATTACCGGTATATTTCGTGAGGTCCGGCTTAGGCGGCACCTTGGTGAATTTGGGGCTGACATAACGCACATTGCAGCCCGCTTTTTTGAGGGCATCGCCCGTTTTATGGGCGCTGGGTTCATGCCAGATGCCGCTTTGGGCCAGAAAGTCGATCACAAGCGCATCGCAGCCTTTGTCGATCTGCGGGCATTCTGTCAGACCGTCAATTTCTTCACCAAAGGGTGTTGGGCGACCTTTGGGCGCTGAGGCAGGCTCGGGTATTTCACCCCAATCCTTGTCAGAGAGTTCCTTGGAGGGTTGCAGTGCACAATGCGTGGCCAGCCAATAGACATAAGCATTGCCTGCCTGGGTAAAGAGCAGGGCAGGGGTGCTGCCATCTGCGGGCAGGTTCGCCAAGTTAATGACCCAGCCGGGCCAGTCCTCTGCGTTGACGGTTTCGCCATCAATCACGGGTTCCAGTTCCACGCCTTCTGTTGGGCCATTGGCCAGCAGGCGCACGTCAATAGGCCCGGCGCAGACCGGTGCCTGGAAGAAGGCAACGAAGCTATTGGTCAACCCGCACGGAAAACGGTCCTGGTCATAGAGGATGCCGCTGGAGACCGGCCCGCCGGCGATGATGGACTGTATCAGGGGGGGCGTCATTCTCATTGATCTCGCCATCCACATTCACGTCGGCAGCTGCAGCACAGCCAACCTCGCGATAGGCCTCCATCGTGCCTGGACCGCTGGTGAGCTTGTTGAGCAAACCAGCATCAGCTGTGTCGATGGTGCCGTCCTCGTTGATATCGCCCAGCAGATAGGCGGGTGTCATGCCAATCGGCAGGTTGCCAATGTCCGGCCGCTGGTTGTGGGCGGCGCTGGTGGGTGTTTGTTCTGTGTAGTCTTCTTTCGATTGAGCACCGCGCAGGGCCACCAGAGATTGGATTTGCTGTTCGACAAGAAACGGGTCGGTTTGCGCCCGTGGCATCATCAGGGGCAGGACATACCGTGCCAGCACGATGCCAGCATTGTATTCTACAGTCTCACGCGCCCGGCGCACCTGGAGCTGGCGAAAGCGGCGTTCGGCGTGGCTCATACGGGGTTTGCTGTCTTCAACATGGGTGGGCTGGGTGCTGTGAGCAGGCGGCGTGGTGCTGTGGTCATGCCCCCCATGACCTGACTGATCACGACCGTCATCTGGCTGGTCGATGACCACAATGGGTGGTGTGGAGTCGGTTTGAGGTTGACGATCTGTGGGGTCGTGCTCGGGTGTTATTTGAAGGGCTGGTGTATGGGTGGGCGTGGGCTCAGATTCCTGTGTCACGTCGATGGCGGGCGTGTTTGTCTCCAGCGCCTCTTCACTTGTGATGTCTTCTGGGTTTGTGGCGTCTTCTGGCTCAACAATGATAGCCGTAGTGCTACCCGGCACTTCACCTGGTATTTCAGCAGGCATTTCAAATGTGCCTTCGATGGTCCCTTCGGTCGTGGTGGTCGTCACCGTTTCTGTGATGATGGTGGTGCTGTTCGGGCCTTCGATGGTCGTGACCGTCTGATCGACTGTTTCGGTGGGGGTGGTGGTTACCGTCAGGCCGTTTTCCAGTGTCTTGCTGGTCGTTTCACCGACCGTGGTGGCGCTGGATTCTGTGACATCAGTGACAGTGCCCATTTGCTGAACCGGTGTTGTCGGTGCGGCAAAAGGGGCAGCTGACATGGACTCAGAAAATACGGAGGGAGGCAGGTCTGTTTCCTGCCCAAGGGCCGGGTTTACCGCCAGGAACGCGGCCAGCGCGACCGAACAAGTGGTAAAAGACGTCGTGGAACCATAACTCTTACGCATGATTGATACCCCTTCCTGCCTATGAAGGTAGCGTATCATCAAGGCAAGGCTTCTCGCCAGTTTTCCCGGATATCGTCGGGTAACATTGCCGGTAGGGGCCGTGCTGGTCTAAAGTGACAGGGCTCAGTGAGGGGGGGTAGGTGCCAATGCGAGAATACGGAATCTCACTTTCAGTCGGTGTTTTGGTTGCAGGTGTCATGGCGGTTGTTGCTGCCCAGCCCGTATTTGCACAAGACAGCGTATTTACAGTCGATACAACCGCAGAGACGGGGTTTTGCACGCCGGATTTCGGTCTGCAGGACAACGTGCGCGAGCTTGAAGGCCCCAAGCGCACGGTGGCTGTTGGCCGTGTCAATAGCACCGGGTCTTTCGCTGCCTTCTTTGGCGACTGGGATCAGGGCGGCGGTATGGAAGCCATCATGATGGATGCGCTGGTGCAATCCGGCCAGTTTGAGGTGGTTGACCGTGCGGCCATAGATGCCGTGCTCGCCCAGCAGCAAATGACAGAATCCGGCATGACAGCAGGCGGCACCGGCCCGCGCGCGGGGCGGCTTAAGGCTGCACAATTACTGGTGATTGGTTCCATTACGCAAGTAGACCTCGACACCAAGGGTACGGACGTGAATATCGGCGTCGGCATCGGCCGTATGGGCCAGGCCGGGGTCGGGGCTGCCTTTCGTTCTGGTACGCTGGTGATGGATGTGCGGCTAGTGGACACAGAGACGTCGCAGATCATCAATACGTTCAGCGCCCGGCAGAAGGTCAAGGATCGCTCGACGTCGGTGGATGTGACCTATGATGTCGTCAGCTTCGGGACCACGTCCTTCTGGAAAACCCCGCTGGGCGATGCCATGCGCGAGCTGATCGGCAATCTGACGCAGCAGATTGTTGCGGCCAGCCAAGGCGTGCCCTGGTCGGCTAAGGTAATCGACTTCAGCGACGGGCGCCTGTTTATCAACTCGGGCGCCAGAAGCGGCCTGCAGGTGGGAGATGAGTTTGCCGTTAAACGGGTCGCCCGCGTGTTCACCGACCCCGATACAGGTGAAGTGCTTAGCACCCGGTACAAAGAGCTGGGTACAGTCAATATCATCGTTGTGGAAGACAGGATGGCTGAAGGGCTCTATGTTCCTGTCTCGACCATGGCGCCTGAACTGGGCGACATGGTAACGATGGACTGACGGACGCAGATAACGGCCCCGTCGCCTATATAGTTTTGGGGACAGGAACATTCGGGCACAACTCGTCAAATTGCTGAAGAAGCTACCGCTTGATGTGCGCTACGCGGTCATGGCCAAGACCCACCGCCGTCTTTGGGAGGCAGCTGGCGTTGTTTTTGTTCATATTCCCAAGGCAGCTGGTACCAGCATTGGCAATGCCATTTACGGGCGACATATCGGGCATTCTTCTGCCCGGCAGATAAATTTGATGTCCCCCGGTGCCCTGCAGCAATTGCCGAGTTTTGCTTTGTCGCGCAATCCATGGGACCGGGCTGTCTCTGCCTATCAATTTGTCATACAGGACGGTACTGAGCATATCAAACCACAGCGACAAGCACTTTATGACACGCCGGCCTTCAGCAGTTTTGAGCGGTATGTTGAAGAGTGGCTAGCGGTGACAGATCTTGAAAAGGCGCGCCCTGCTTTCAGACCGCAGCAACTCTATGTCACTGACAAGCGCGGCTCGCTCCTCGTTAACCGGGTGTTACCCATGGAAGACATGCATGCCGTGCAGCAATATCTGGAAGAGACCATGGCAGAGCCTGTGGAAATCAGACATCTGAACCGCAGTAAAAGAGGCGATTACCGCGACTACTACACATCGCCCCGCCTGCGAAACATCGTGGGTGATGTTTACAGTCGCGATGTCACCCTGTTTAATTACGACTTCTAACACTGATACGGACGCGCACCTATGCCGCTTAAGCTATTGATTATTGACGCCTATTCACCCGGTGCTCGTGCGCGGGTCAAGGAATCTGATGCGACCCATGCCGGTGAGTTGCTGGCGGCTTCCGTGCGCGTACACGATGCGGAAGCCAACATTGATATTGTTGATTTTGACGCTGACGGTGCAGCCCTGCCGCAACCGCTTGAAAATTATGGCGGGGTACTCTGGACCGGGTCGAACATGACGATCCATCGGCTCAATCCGATGATCGAAGCGCAGATCGATCTTTGCCGTAATGTCTATGATACCGGGGTCCCGCAATTTGGTATTTGCTGGGGCTTACAGATGGGCTGTGTGGCAGCGGGTGGCGAGGTGCAGGCCAACCCGAAGGGACCGGAGATTGCCTGGGCGCGCGGTGTGACGTTGACGGAGGAAGGCCGGGCGCATCCGTTTACGTCGGTCAAGCCGGAAACATATGATGCCCTGTGTTGGCACAGCGATGCCGTGACGCAATTGCCGGAAGGAGCAACATTGCTGGCGACCAATGACAAGGGTGTGCAGGCGGCAATCTTCCGTCGAGGTGAGGGGGAGTTTTGGGCAACGCAATATCACCTGGAATATCACGGCGATGAAGTTGCTGCTCTGCTGGACCAGTTTCGCGATTATCTGATTGAGAGTGAAATCTTCACAGCTGATGGCTTGGCCGCCATGCAGGGTGAAATGCGGTCCTTGGCCGCTGAAGGCAAAAAGGGCGCAGTCCCGGAAGAACTACGCCCTGTTGTTGATCCCCTTGTCCGCTCGGCGGAACTGGGTGCCTGGCTAGGCAGCATTCGCTGAATTAGACGGCCAAGAAGGGTCTCTGGTCCAGCGCTTGTGCGACGGCCCATCCGGCCCGCGCGACTGGCCTGCGTGTTCGGGATAAACCGTGGCAGTGTAGATGTCGCCATGCTTGTCCATGGCCATCTGGTGAATGTAGATCGCCAGATTAGCATGCCGTTCCAGCTCTTCACCGGTGTTTACATCCATCACCACCAGGTCATGCATGTCCGATGACGCATAGATCTTGTCGCCGTAGATCGCCAGGCTCAGCGGCACAATATGGGTCCACTCTTCCAGAAAGTTCCCATCCGCATCAAAAATCTGGATACGGCTTTTGCGATTGGGGTCCGGGTGATAGCGTTCTTCGGCGATCTGGCCAGGCACGGTCATATAGTCGTGCAGCGCGCCACCGGTGAAGTCGACCACAAACAGGCGGCCATCGGGGGCCTGTGCCATGGCATGGGGCGAGTTGAACTGGCCTGGCTCATTACCCCAGCCGCCAATTTCTTTGATGTATTCGCCCTCTGGTGAATACCAGATCATGCGGGCGTTCCAGTAGCCATCGGTCACAACGATATTGCCATTGGCCTGTACAACAACTGCTGTGGGGCCATTCAAGTGGTCCGGGTCATTGCCCGGCTCGCCAAAGGTGCCGATTTCGATCAGCAGGTCACCTTCCTTGTTGTATTTGCGCACAACATGGCCGTCGCGGTCGACCACCCAGAAGTCACCATCAATGATGTAAAGCGTGTGAGCACCCAGGGCGAAGCCAGGTTCGTCAGATGGCCCCCATTTACCAAGATAGTTGCCTTCCCGGTCGAACATGGAAATGGAGCTTTTACCCATTTTCTCAGGCGCCATGGCCATGGGGTGGGCGGCCCAGTGTTCTTTGTCTCGTGTAAACAGATAGATGATGCCGTCATTATCTGTGGCGATGCCCGACCCCATTTCAAATTGCATGTCGGCCGGATATTTCGGCCAGTCATCGATGAGGCGATAGTCTTGGTCGCTCATGGTCTTTCCCCTCCAGAATGTCCCTGTGAGCGTATTCTGCGCGCCTGCCGGTTTTGCTGCAAGGGTGAAATGGATCGCTTTTCGGGGTGACCAAAGAAAAACGCCGGACCCTGTGTAGAGCCCGGCGCTAAATTCGCGGATGTAAGCTTCGCTTAGAAGTTTACAGAACCTTCGAAGAACACGTGGCGGCCACGGTTCAGGTTCCAGACTTCATCATCGCCAGCAGCCGTCAGGAACGGACGCGAGCCAGAGGTATTGACGAAGCGCTTGTCGGCCAGGTTACGGGCGATAATTGCAATTTCCCAGCGACCATCGATGTCACCAACAGAAGCAGCGATATCGAACGTAGCGTAAGAACCCTGAATGTGATCATTCAGGCTGTCTTCATTGGTGAAGTAGCTGGAAGAGAACTGCATGTTGCCGGTCAGGCCCAGTTCCAGGCCATTGGCAAACGGTGCACGGTAGTCAACGCCGATGTTACCAGCCCATTTCGGGGCGCGGGCAGCGAAACGACCGTTCAGTTCGGTGACGTCACCATCGTTCTTGTTCGGATCAAATGGCTTGGTGTACTTGGTACGCGTATAAGCCAGAGCACCGAAGATGCTGACGCCGTCAAGCGGTGTTAGCCAGTTGAAGTCAATGTCGATACCTTTGGTGGTCAACTCAGATGCGTTGGAGGTGGCAAACTGAATGGCAACAGCATCAAAGTTCTGCACCTGCAGGTCTTCATAGACGTAGTAGAAACCAGCGACGTTCAAGGTGACGGTGCGGTCGGAGAACTGCATCTTGGCACCAACTTCACCACCCTTGGCTGTTTCTGAATCATAGATCAGACCAGCAGCGGTTGCCGCAGCAACTTCGGGGTCCGGATCGGCAATACCCAGTAGGCCGGCAGACGGCAGAGCAGAGTTGTCGATACCACCAGACTTAAAGCCGGTCTTGAATGAACCATAGAGGTTGACGTCGTCATTGACCTGGTAGCTCAGGGTTACTTCTGGTGAGAAGTTGTCATCCTTGAAGATAATGTCCGGAGAGACGTAACCGCTTTCGATAAAGGCACCGCCAGCCAGGAAGGAATGGACGTAAGGAACAACGATGTTGTTCACCTTCTTCTCGTCTGTCCAGCGAACACCACCAGACAGTTCCAGATCATCGGTAATGTTCCAGATCAAGCTGGCCCAGATGGACAGGGCTTCATTGTCATAGAAGTGCTGCTTGAAGTAGTCGGAGGAGTTGCCCGTTACGGGGTCAGCTGAAACCAGGCCGATGTTTACGGCGTGCTGGTTCGTGGCAAACAGAATATCACGTGATTCATAGAACACGCCAATCATACCGTTGATTGGACCGTCGTAATTGGTCGTCAGGCGAACTTCCTGCGTGAACTGTTCTGTCTCATAGTCAACAAGACCACCGCCAACGCCGCCGGGGCTGCCATCAGCGAGAATGCCGCCATAACCGTACTGGGCCAAGTCGTGTGCAGACTGGTCAAGGTAACCGGTGACAGAGGTAATGGTCAGTTCGTCAGTGACGTCCCATTCCAATTCAAGGCGACCGAAGAAGATGTCGGATTCACCAAAGGACTGGCCACCATTCAGGTCCTGGTCCTGTGCCTGTACGGAAAGAGCAGGATGGGCGTCGGTGCGGTAGTAGTAGTTGCCGCGCGTGTCACAGTCGTAACCGGCGGGGATGATGAGACTGCCACTCAGCAAAGTGATGTCGTCAGCAATGCCATTGTCGCCACAAGAGTACACGGCATTACCCAGAGCGGAGTCTTTGTTCTGACGGATGTAGTTCAGCTTCAGGTTGGCGCTGAAGTTGTCCGTTGGGTCGACTTCGAAGGTCGCGCGAAGATTGATGTTTTCTTCACCCTTCTTCGGGTCAGAGTTGGGGCCTTCTGCATAAATCAGGCGGCTGATGTTGTTGTAGCGTGCAGCCAGGCGGAAACCGGCTTTGTCGCTCAGCGGACCGGAAACATAGGCTTCAGTCGTGATGCCGCGTTCTTCAAGCTCGTAGGAGAACTTGCCGCCGATTTCCAGTTCGTCGGTTGCGCCCTTGGACTTCAGGGAAATCACACCACCAGAGGCAGACTTACCAAAGAAGAGGGACTGCGGGCCTTTCAGCACTTCAATCTGCTGCATGTCGAAGAAGGCAGACTGAACGATACGCATGGTGGCGACCTGAACACCGTCAAAGTCGAAAGCAACAGCGGAGTCAAATGCTGCGGAGATGTTGGAAGAACCAATACCGCGTAGAGACAGCTGACCACCGGAGCCAGAACCACCAGCCTGGACGTTCAGGGTCGGGATGCGGCTGACGATGTCAGCAATTTTGTCGTAGTTGAAACGGTCAATTGCCTGGCCGCCAACAGCAGTTACGGTTACGGGAACCGTCTGCAGGCTTTCTGTCTGCTTACGAGCCGTCACGGTGACTACGTCGACGTTAGCCAGGTTGGTCTGAGCAATAGCTGGTGCAGAGGCTACGGCGCCAAGGGCGAACGTAGAAGCTGCAGCCAGCAAAGTTCCGGCAGAGAGCCGGCCCTTAAATGCATTCATGTTAATACCTCGTTTAGGGGCCCGAAGATTGGGCTTTTTGGGGTTTTGATGCCACACCGAAGGCGCTGCACCGGGGGGTGCGTTGGTTTCTATGACATAGACCCCGCCGCTCGCGCGGGACCCTATTGGCTAGATCTGCGTGGGTCAACGGTACCTGGATGCAGATAAAGGATAAATTACCCTTTTTTTTACAGACTGTCACCTTCATGCCACACTGTTCAAGTGTACGAGTTGTGGTTGTTCATTTGAACAGTGGCGATATGTGCTAAATTCACTGAAAAAAGGCGATTGGTAACGCCGATGAATGCCGCTAAGTTCGGTTCATAAACCAAATTGAAACGGGGTGGGAAACATGAACAGGATCAGAAACCGCATCAGAAAAGCGCTAGCTATTACGCTGTTGCCCATGGGCTTGCTCGTAGGGTGTGATGCTGCAACAGAGCTGACAAGTGGTTCTGATGACGGCCTGCGGTTGGATGAAAGCTGGCCGAAATATCCCGACAATATGGTTTTTGAGATGGGCTCCGGCGTGGCGGTTGATACTGATGGCATTGTCTACCTGTTTACTCGAGACATTGAACATTGGGCAGCGCATCCGCTGGCCATGAAAGAAAAGATGGGCAAAAGCACCGTTTCCATGTTCCGCAAGGATGGACAGTATTTGGGTAAGTGGGGGCCGTCTGATGATCTTGGCTTCGCGCTGGGCGCCCACACCATCTATATCGACCAGAACGGTAAGTTCTGGGTCACCGACCGCGATGGTCACATGGCCAAACAATTCGAGCCGGACGGCACGCCGCTGTTGAGCCTGGGCACTTTTGCCACACCGGGTGATGACGGCACGCACTTCAATGGGCCAACGTCGGTTGTGGTGCAAAACAATGGGAACATCGTCGTTGGGGACGGCTATTGGAATTCGCGCCTGGTGTTCTTTACGCCAGAAGGTGAATTTATCAAGGAAGTTGGGACCTGGGGTCGTGCACCGGGTGAATTCAACACGGTTCATGCCATGGCCCAGACAGCCGATGGTCGCCTGCTGGTCGCTGACCTGTGCGGCGGGAACCTGCATTCCTATATGACTGTACCGGGTCAGATCGCCAATCATCGCAATACCCGCGAAGAAGATTGTGAAAGCCGCATCCAGGTATTGGATGAAAATGGCGACTATATCGAGACGTGGGATAGCGTCTCACCGCTGTCGCTCGCGGTCTATGGCGACAAGGTCTATGCCAGTGATGCCGCCAGTCATCTGGCTATTCTCGATGACCAAACGGGCGAAGTGCTGGACCGATTTGAAGATATTGCCGTCTTCGTGCACCAGATGGCCTTGGCGCCTAATGGCGACATCTATGCTGCCTCGGTCTATCCGGAGAGGGCCGGCCATAAGCGGGGCACCGAAGGACCCTCCCACCGCCGTTGGACGCGGGAGCCCCTATCGCAATAACCGTTAGGACATTGCTGTTTACAAAGACAGACTCGCTGAATGGCGGGTCTGTTTTGCGTCTGGCGTGTGATGATGTAGTCTTTGTCCTGTTCTATGAGCTGGGGAGCACGGGTCACAGGGGGAACACGCATGAAACTTCTATCACCGATCGATATTGGACCGATGACGGTCAATAACCGGGTTGTGTCCACTGCCCATGCAGCATTTCTGGACTTCTTCAACCCGATTTCGGATGGCGAACGCTATATGGCCTATCAGGAACGACGGGCGCAGGGCGGCACCGGGCTTATCATCTTCACGGCCATGCATGTGCATGAATCAAGCCAGATTCCTAATCACTTCGTTTTTGATGCGGAAACCATGGCACCGAAGTTTCGGAAGATATCCGACAGGCTGCATGCCCATGGCACCAAATGCATTTCGCAGCTGTTTCATTTCGGGGCGCAGCTGAAGTCGGACCCGCGGGATGACTATCACCCGCTTTGGAGCTTCTCGGGGACCACGACCATTGAAGGCGAAGTCTCCCATAAGATGACAGATTCCGAGATTGAAACGGTCATTGATGCCTTTGCCAGCACAGCCAAGGTCTGCGTGGAAAACGGCATGGATGGTGTGGAACTGCACGGTACCCATGGATACCTGATTCAACAGTCTTTCAGCCCCTTTGCCAATTTCCGCGACGACAAATGGGGCGAGCATCTTTTCTTCGTCAAGGAACTGGCCGCCCGCGTCCGTGCAGCCATTGGCCCGGACAAGGTCATGGGCTTCCGTATCTCGGCGGATGATTATTCAACCCTGGCCGATGGTTGTGTGGGCCATGAAGGCTTGTGCAACGTGGCGGCCGAGATTATCGGGACCGGCCATTTTGACTATCTCAATCACTCCGAAGGCAAGGGCGGGATCGACTATGCCCGCGCCATTGGCTCGTTCCGCCATAAGTTCGGTGAATATCTGCCGCTGACCCGGAATTTGCGCGATGCTGTAGGCGGCCAGGTGCCGGTTATTGGCGTTGGTAAAATCCCGACACCGGACCTGGCAGAACAGGCACTGCAGGACGGTGACTGCGACCTCGTTGGCATGACCCGCGCGCAGATTGCCGACCCGGACCTTGTGAACAAGGTCGCAGAAGGCCGCGCCAACCGCGTGCGCACGTGTACGGGGTCAAACCAGGGGTGTTTTGACCGGGCTTCCTCTCCGATTACATGTTTTCAGAACCCTGAAGTAGGCGAGGAAAACCGCTTTAAAGCGTTGGATGTGCCGCTTCCCGAGGTCAAGAAGGTGCTAGTGGTCGGCGGCGGGCCCGCTGGCATGAAGGCGGCTGAAATTGCCTCCAAGCGGGGCCATATGGTCACTTTGGCCGAGGCCGGCACCAAGCTGGGAGGGCGGTTGAATCTTGTTGAGACGGCAGGGGATTCAACAAATCTGCTATCCGCTACTAGCTGGGTGGAAGAAGAACTGGCCGGCACAGATTGCAAGATCATGCTGCAGACCAAAGTGGATGAAGCGTTCATCCAGTCTTTCGCGCCAGACGCCATCATCCTGGCAACCGGGGCCTATACGGAAAATGTACTTGATGTGGCCACCGATGATTCCATCCAGATCCTGTCTACTGACGATGCCGCAGCTGGTCTGTTTGAAGGCGAGAAGTTTGACCTGGAAGGTACGCGCGCCCTGATGCTGGACTATCGCGGTAATTATGAAACGGCTTTGGTGCTGGAATCACTGGGGCGGCGCGGTAGCAAGGTGACCATTGCCACCCCAGCGCCTGTCTTTGGGCGCAATCTGGGCACGTCGCATACGGATGATTTCAACCGGACTGTAATGCCGGAACTCGGCGTACGGCTGTTGCCATCAACGGTGCTGACGCAGGTCAGCCAGGGACGGGCGCACCTGAAAAACAGAGTGTCCGGCGAAGATGTTGAGGAGTTCTTCGACTTCATTGTTGCCGGCACATCGCCAAAGCCGCAGGACCAGCTTTTTGACCTCTGCAGCAAATTGGCACCGACCAAACTGGTGGGTGACGCCGTTGCGCCTCGCGATGCCATGATGGCGTTCCGTGAAGGGGACCGTGCGGGACGAACAGTCTAATTATCCAGCAACAGGGTGGAGTAAGTAATGAAGAATACGCAATTGCGACTGGGGCGCAGGCCTCAGGGTGAAGCGACGATGGAGGACTTTGAGGTCACGTCCGAAGACATACCCGACCTTGGCCCCGGCGAAGTGCTGGTGCAGAACCATTACATCTCTATCGATCCTTCATCGCGTACCCATTGGAATGACGGTCAGTCGTACAGGGCAATGGTGCAGATCGGTGAGATTGTCGATGTCGGCACCGGTGGTGAAGTGATTGCCTCCAACAACCCGGACTTCGCCGTCGGTGACATGGTGACCGGCGGTTTGGGTATCCAGGAATATGGCATCAGCGACGGGACCAACCTGCAGAAGGCGGATCTAAGCCTGGCGCCGCTGACATCCTGGATGGGTGGTTTGGGTATCACAGGTCTCACGGCTTATTTTGGCCTGCTCGATGTTGGAAAACCGCAGCCGGGTGAAACAGTAGTGGTCACCGGTGCTGCCGGGGCTGTGGGTATGATTGTTGGCCAGATTGCCCGCATCAAAGGCGCGCGTGCAGTGGGAATTGCCGGGTCAGATGAGAAGTGCCGTTTTCTGACTGAAGAACTGGGTTTCGATGGGGCGGTGAATTACAAGGACGACCTTTATGGCGGTCTCCGAGAATGCACGCCAAAGCGGATTGATGTGATTTTCGACAATATTGGCGGGCCGATGCTCGATACCATTATGCGACGGTTGGCCTTGCGGTCGCGGATTGTTATCAGCGGCGCAACATCCCAATACAATACCGACGACATCTACGGTCCCAAGAACTATCTGGCGCTGGCCACCATGCGGGCACGCATGGAAGGATTCATCATCTTCGATTATACCGACCAGTATCAGAAAGCGCGTGAAGATATGGCGGGCTGGATGAAAGAGGGTAAACTGAAGTTCAGGGAAAACCTGATGGATGGCCGGGTGGAAGATTATCCGGCGGTGCTGCATTCACTCTATGAAGGGTCCAACACCGGCAAGATGCTGATGCGCCTGCCCGCTGCTCAAGCATAGCTGCCTGCGCCCACTTGGTGTGGGCATGAACCATTGTCAGCTTTGTGGTAGACTGTCTGCCTGCTTGAACTTTGGGAGGGGGAAGGCATGTCTATACTTTATTCGTGGTTTGCCATTTTGGGCATGGGCGTACTGGCGGCATCCATGCTGATAGCCTTTCGGTATGACCCGTCAGCACCGGCTATTCACTACGCCTATAATGCCGGGCTGTTTGTTGGCTATATGGCCGTTCACTATCTGATGATGACGCCAGCATTCAAGAATCTGGTGGCCAAGTCGCCGCAGGGTAGCGCGGGCGAACGGCGTTTTTATATGTTTGTCGCGATCGTCACTTGGGTGGTGCTTTATGCCCTTCACTGGCCCCTGCCAGGCATTGGTTATGAACTGCCCATCTGGGTGACCTATTTTGGATATTGCGCCTTCCTGATGTCGTTTTTTGCCTTCAATGAAGGGGCGACATTCGACAATTTGAAAGCCTTTGCTGGTGCGCACGGGACGGAACAAACCCATGGCGCCGCCCTTGATGCGCCGCTGCAGACCAGAGGGTCCTATGCCAGTGTGCGCCACCCCATATATCGGGCCGCAGTGTGCTTGGGGCTCAGTTCGCTGCTCATCAATCCGCACGCAGCCCAATTGGTATGGGTGGCGATCATCGGCGTAACCTTCGTCAGCTTCATCCCGATTGAAGAGCGTCAGTTAATCGCAGGCAGGGGGGATGAATACCGGCAATATATGGAAGTGACCCGGTATCGCCTGTTCAAGGGCATCTGGTAGGCGCGGTTTCTGTAATTTCCCTCGACGCCCTGCGGGGCAGCGCTTAGGTTAAGGCATCGGTAGCCTTTCGGCTGCCAGGGGGGAAAGCTTTTGCGCTGGTATTATGGTTGGAACGTGATTGCGGTTGCGCTCGTGTTCCAGGCGGTCACGTTCGGGATGGCGTTGTTCTCAACGACCTATTTCATACCCATTTGGATGGATGAATTCAGCGTCGGTCGGGCCGACCTTATGTGGCCCGTGCTGGCGGCAACCCTGACCATCGGCGTTGGTGCGCCTTTTGCGGGCACGGCCATGGACCGGTTGCCTATCCGTTATATCGTGTCCGCTGGTGGCACCTTCTATGGGCTGGGTTTCCTTGCCTTGTCGCAGGCCGGGGCTGTCTGGCAGATCATCACCATTTATGCGCTGTTGGTTGGAGCAGGGCTCGTCATGGCAGGCTCTGTTGCAGGGCAAACATTGGCGGCCAAGTGGTTCCGGGGCAGGCGCGGGCTGGCCGTGGGGCTTGTGACGGTAGGCACCTCGTTGGGCGGGTCTGTGTTTCCACCGCTGGTGACCTTCCTGATCGAAGCCTGGGGTTGGCGCGAAGCCAGTGCCGCCATGGGTGGTATTGCGTTTTTGCTGATCGTCCCCGCCACGCTGCTGATCGTCCGCAATTCACCCGAGGAAATGGGGATCGAACCCGACCCCGAGGTCGAAAGCCCGGATGGTGCGCCAACACCGGCTGCTGAACGACCAACCCTCAAGACAGGTGATATCCTGATCGATAAGGCCTTCTGGATCACTGTCTTGGCGTTTCTGCCGGCGTCTTTTGTGTTCAGCGCCGTGCAGCAGAATCTTGGGCCCTTGGCAGATGATTTGGCCATTGACGGCCAACGGGCGGCGTCGCTGATGTCTACGCTTTCCTTCTCGGCCATTGTCGGGAAGCTGATTTTTGGGGCGGCTTCAGACCATGTCGACAATCGCTATTTGTTCTGGTGTGAGGCAGGTCTGATCGTTCTGTCGACCTATTTGCTCTACTTGGAACCCGGCTATACGGGTTTGCTGGTTGCCTGTGCCGTGTTGGGTGCAGCAGGGGGCGGTACACTGCCGCTGCTGGGGTCCATCATCGGCAAGCGTTTTGGGGCGCGGGATTTTGGCCGGGCCATGGGGTTGCTCATGCCGTTCCTGACGACCAGTTCATTCAGCTACGTCATCGCCGCCCATATGCGCGATGTTTCCGGCAATTATGATGGAGCGATACTGGGGGCCTTTTTTGTGATGATCCCCGCTATTATTGGCATGGCCTTTATGCCACGCCTGACGCGCTAAGACATATAATGGCGCATACGCTATAATGCTGCGAAAGAAACAGGGGGGAACTATGGCAACATTAGACAGGGGCAATGGCGTTGCCCTGAATTATCAGGTAGATGGCCCGGATGACGGCATACCCTTTCTGCTGACCCATGGTTTTGGGGCATCGAACGAGATGTGGCAGGGCCAGGCAGATGCACTGAGTGATCGTTTCAAAATCATACGCTGGGACATGCGGGGGCACGGCCAAACGCAGTGCCCTGACGACCCCGCACTGTTTACTCACGACAATACGCTCGCCGACATGACAGCCCTGCTGGACCATGAGGGAGCCAACAAGGCGATCATTGGCGGGCATTCCCTGGGTGGGTTTATGTCGATGCGCTTTCATGCAGCCATGCCAGAACGGGTGAGGGGGCTTTATCTGCAGGCTTGTGGTCCCGGTTACAGGAAGGCCGAAGCGCGCGACGCCTGGAACCAGCGTGCCTATGAACGGGCAGGCATTATTGAAGAGCAGGGTATCGATGGCCTGACCCAGGGCAGCGAGGCCGCCGCCAGCGTGCGGGGCACAGCGCAGGGTTTGGCCAATGCCGCACGGGGGATCCTGACGCAGGTCGATGCTACGGTGATGGAAGACCTGCCGAGCATTGCCGTGCCCACACTCATATTGGTGGGCGACCAGGATTTACCGTTTGTAGATGGCACAGCCTATATGGAAGCCAAAATCCCCGGAGCGCAACGCGTGGTGGTTGAAGGAGCAACCCACGGTGTGAATGTAGACGAACCGGCTATCGTTAATGATGCGCTGGCAGCATTTTTGAAGGTGTTCTGAGTGACAGCCTATACACCCAGAATGCGACGAACATCGCCGGGGCCGTTGACCTGGTGCGCATTTAATCCAAAGGTATTGGCCACATCGACAATGCGCTGAACATCGTCGAAATAGGTGATGTTCTCCGGCGCTGTGCCGAGGTCATCTGCGACATGGGCAAAAATCTGCGGGTCCGGCTTGGCTAGGCCGATTTCGTGTGAGGCATAATGCCGCTGCAGGCGTTCCTTCAACCCATAGCGCGACATCAACCGCACCCTATGGCCATTGTTGGTGTTCGACAGACAGGCGAGGTTATTGTGCTCGTAAAGGTCGTCCAGCAGTTCTATGGCCCCCTCCAGGGGCCCGGTCTCCAAGCTTTCCCATAGGGCCAGAAACTTTTCAGGTGAAATGTTCAGATCGGCTTCGGCGACATAATCCGCGGCAAATTGTTCGTCGTTGATCTGGCCAATCTGGTGCAGTTCGACCGCATCAGAGAAGAAGAGGCTAGAGCGTGTGTCCTCGATGGACTTGCCCGTTAGCTTCGATAGCTCGGGCACGCCGACGAAATTCATCAACACGCCCCCCAGATCAAATACCAGCCATTTCTGTGACATCGCCTGCTCCCTCGATGATTCCGGAGTGTAGCAGTTGCCCCCGGTTGCCTGAAGAAAATCACCGGCATTCTTTGACGCAGCGCGTCATGCGGGCTAGGGTGCGGATACCTGCCCCAGCGACTGGCTGGGGCTTTCTCATATCTGGAGCAAACAATGACTGCTGCCAAAAGCGGCGACGCCGTAACCGTCCATTACAAGGGCACATTGGACGACGGCACCCAATTCGACAGCTCGCATGGGCGCGACCCGCTGGCCTTCACTCTGGGCAGTGGCCAGGTCATCGTTGGCTTTGATGTTGCTGTTACCGGCATGGCCGTTGGCGAGAAGAAGACCGTCACCTTCCCGCCGGAAGAAGCCTATGGCCCGGTGCAGGAAGAAATGATCCAGGAAGTGGCGCGTGAACGCATTCCGCCGGAAATCGAGCTGGAAATCGGCACCAAATTGCAGGCAGGCAGCCCGGGCCAGCCGCCCATGGTCGTTACGGTCATCGAAGTGAACGACGAAACCGTCAAGCTTGATGCCAACCACGAACTGGCCGGCAAAGCGCTGACGTTCGAGCTGGAGCTTGTCTCTATCGGCTAATTGCTTTTGAGCAGGCGGTATCGCTGTCTTGCGATACCGGTTTGGCATGCTAGTCTGACCCCTGCATTGGGATTGCCAAAGGGGGAAAACATGGCAGGCAGGCTTGAAGGCAAAATTGCGCTGATCACGGGCGGGGCAAGCGGTATTGGCGCAGCGCATGTAACACGCTTCGCCGAAGAAGGCGCAAAGGTCATCTCTGGCGATATTCAGGACGACTTGGGTGCTACCGTGGTTGAAGAGGTTTGCGCCGCAGGTGGCGAGGCCATCTATACCCACCTTGACGTCACCGACGAGGCCAGTTGGGCGGCAGCCATACAACTGGCGACTGATACTTTTGGTGGCCTGACAACCTTGGTGAACAATGCGGGCATCTATCACCCCGGTGGGGTGGAGGAAGAAACCCGCGAGGGCTGGGAACGCATGATTGCCATTAACCAGACCGGTCCCTGGCTTGGCATGAAGGCGGCACTCCCGGCGCTGAAAGCCTGCGGCAATGGTGCAGTCGTGAATATTTCCTCCCTGTTTGGGATTATCGGTAGCCCGGGGTCATTGTCGTACCACGCCACAAAAGGCGCGGTGCGGTTGATCTCCAAATCGGCGGCGCTTGAATTTGTTGGTGAAGGCGTGCGGGTCAACTCAGTGCATCCCGGCCAGATTGAAACCCCCATCATTGGCGACCTGACGCCCGAGGCCGATGCCGCCATTAAGGCGGCCATCCCCATGAACCGCATGGGCCGGCCCGAAGACATCGCCAATGGCTCACTTTATCTGTGTTCAGACGAAGCCGCCTATGTTACCGGTACGGAGCTCGTCATCGACGGTGGCTGGAGCGCTTACTAGGCTAACAACAGGCAATGCCAGCGCAATGAAGATCGGTTTTCTGGCCTCTCACGGGGGCTCAAACATGCAGGCCATTATCGACGCCTGCAAAGCCGGGTCGTTGCAGGCAGAACCGGTCGTTGTGATCAGCAATAATGGGGCCTCTCGTGCGTTGGAACGGGCGGCGGAAGAAGGCATTGCCGGCCTGCACCTCTCAGCCAAGGTGGTTGGTGATGAAGAGAAGCTGGATGATGCTATCCTGGACGCGCTGACCAGTCGCGGTGTCGATGTGGTCGTACTGGCAGGCTATATGCGCAAAATCGGCCCGCGCGTGCTGGAGCACTTCAAGGGGCGCATTCTCAATATACATCCGGCGCTGCTGCCAAAATTCGGCGGGCAGGGCATGTTTGGCATGAATGTCCACCGGGCTGTTGTTGAGGCGGGTGAGACAGAAAGCGGCGCGACCATTCATGTGGTTGATGCGGAATATGACACCGGCCCGGTGCTGGCTCAGGCCAGGGTTCCCTTGGAACCGGGAGATACAGCCGAAGACGTGGCCGCACGTGTCTTGAAAGTGGAGCATCAACTCTTTTCTGAGACGCTCCAGAAGATTGTAGACGGTGAGATCAGCCTGCCCTGATCGGCCTACCAGTCGTTCAGCGCCCCGCAAGCTTCTGCATTGTTGAACATGTAGGTGCTGCGTTCGACAGTAATCTGGTCGCGTTCTTCATTCTCTACAAAGGCTGTGATGGACTCGATGGATTGCACGTGACCCGGCAAGGGATCTTCGGCTGACGTTTGCCAGCGGCGAACGAGTTGCGGATTGCCTTGGCGACCTGCCATCATAAAACCCGGCATAATGATGGGCGGGGTGGAGATATCCGTCATGCGGTCTTCATACTCGTCTGGTGCGCCGTAGATGTTGATAGACGGCATGACCCAGGACTGGGCGGCAATGCCTTCATCTGTGAACCCTTCTGGCAGGACGGATGTTGCGCGCACAGCGCAGACGCCAATCTGGTTGGAGACACGTAATGTGAGCGTCACATTATCCGGCGAAAGCGGGTCTACCGGGCCGGTAAGAGTAACATCATAAATGCGGCTTTCACCCTCTGGTGCTTCTTTTTCTTCTGCCATCAGGTTCTCGGGCAATACGTCGACAAGCTCCTCTAGAGTCATACCGGCGCGTATGCCATAGGGTGCTGTTGCCCGATCAATTTCTTCGGGCAGGCGGCAGTCGAGCAGGAGCTGCCGGTCATCGAAGCCATCCCGCTTACAGGTAAGGCCGACGCGCAGGGGGCCGGTAGAAAATTCCGTTGTCTCGTCCTTGAAGAACATAGAGCGGCGTTCTAGCGCACTAATCGGTTTGCCCAATGACTCTTCCAGATCAGACTTAAACGACAAACACAGGGCCTTGGCCTGGCGACTGTTCAGGCTTCCTTCGTTGTAGAGACGCACTTTGACCAGCCTGTTGCCCTGTAATTCAAATTCGGCCTTGAAAGCGAGGTCATGCAGGATAACACCATCCAGCCTGGCAGCCACCTGCGGGACAAAATCGGGGCCCAATCGCTCTTCCGTAATCACGGCGTCGGGGAAGCGTTCCAAAATGGTCTCCAGTGTGTCGCCATAGGCTGCACCGTTCCAAATTTCTCGCGGGGTCAGATTTTCTGTATTGGCTTGTTGGCTCGTGAGTGCCAAAAACCCTGCTAAAGCAAAAAGATATTTCCTCAATTTATGTCTCCTTCCCCGTGCCCAATCGGCTGGCCATGGCTGAATTCCACAATACGGCCATCGGGGTCATGAATGCCGCAGAAATAGCCCACTGGTGGCGGTAGTTCGCGCACTGGACATGCGAGAATACCCTCAGCCGCGGCTTTGCCCGCTATACCGTCCACCGCCGCCCGGCTGCCGGCATCGATCCCCAGATGGCTAAAATCGCCTTCTTTCTGGCGGGTAGGGGCGCCACCGCCGATCAGGACGATGATGAATTCATTTTCTTTGCCCGGCTCTGCCATCCAGACGACGCGGATACCATCATCGGTCCTGTCATGGGTGATGTTCATGCCGCACCAGTCGCGATAGAAGCCGACCGAGGCGGCAATATCTTCGCAATGCAACGCAATATGCGTTAAAGACAGGGGCATGTAAGTAACACCTCGAGGTTGACCGGACATGGCAGAGCAATCCTACCACACCCTGGACCAGTTGGGAAAAACCACCGATTTACCCGCATCGCCGGAAGAAGCGGTGCTGGAGACGGTACCCAACCCCCATGTGGGCACAGACTATCTGGTGCGGTTTGCCTGCCCGGAGTTTACCTCGCTCTGCCCGGTGACGGGCCAGCCGGATTTTGCTCATCTTGTCATCGACTATGCGCCCGAAGACCTGTTGGTAGAAAGCAAGGCGCTCAAGCTGTTTTTGGGTAGTTTCCGGAACCATGGCGCGTTTCACGAAGACTGCACGGTGCAAATCGCCAAACGGCTGGTCGAGGCCATGAACCCGAAATGGCTGCGCATTGGGGGCTATTGGTACCCAAGGGGCGGTATTCCGATTGATGTGTTCTATCAAACCGGTCCCGCACCTGAGGGTTTGTGGTTACCAGACCAGGGCGTCGCACCCTATCGGGGCAGGGGCTAGGACCCTTGGTGGCACCACCTATCAGCCTGATGCTGCCGGGCCGGGCGGACAGCCCCCAATCCATCGATCAATATATTCGCTATGCCCAGTTGGCTGAGGCAAGCGGGTTCTATATGGCGATATTGGGGCATCATTCCTTTGGGCCGGATATTGGCGATCCGTCTGCCCCCTTCGTGGTGCTGGCCGCCATTGCGCGGGAGACGTCAACCATCCGCTTGGGTACCGGGGTGTATTTGTCGCCTTTGCATCATCCGGCAACGGTGATGGAGCAGGCAGCCACGCTGGACCAGGTCTCCAACGGTCGCGCCGTATTGGGTGTCGGACTTGGTTGGCGGCCCGAGGAATATAAAGGTTTTGGGCTGGACTACAGCACGCGTGCTGCGCGGATGGAAGAAGGCCTGCAGCTGATGCGGACAGCATGGGAAACAGGCCGCTTTCCGCAGGGGTTAGAACACTTCCCGATGCCTGATTTGCCTGTCTTTCCTGCCTGTGTTCAGGACCCACATATGCCCATTCTGGTGGGTGGGTCTGCGCCAGCTGCGCTGGAACGGGCAGGTCGGCTAGGTGATGGGCTGTTTGCCCTGCCGCAGGAAAGCATGGCCGCCATGAAGGGACAGATCGATCTCTATCGGCAGGGCGGCCAAAACGCAGGGCGTAACCCCTATGTTTGCCTGATGCGTCAGTGCTGGATCGGGAAAAGTGTCGATCAGGTCGCAGAAGCCTGGATGCCGCGTCTTAAGGCCTTCTACAGCACTTTTGCCAATGCGCGTGATGCACAGGCGCAGGGGGATGATGTGCTGGTGGCTTTGCTGGACAGCCAGCCTGTTTCCTTTGAACAATTTGCCGAGCGCCGATTGATCGGCGGCACGCCAGACATGTGCCGACAATCCATTCAAGACTGGCAGCAAAATGTCGGGTTCGACGAATTGGTGCTGATTTTCAATGGCTCAGAAGACCCTGCCGAACTCGAAAATGCTATTCAGCTGTTTGGCAAAACGGTGATCGCGCAGCTGACTTAGTGCCTATTGGCGGACAGCATCCAGGGATTGGGCAGCGGCCAGGGCATTCATCAGGTCCATATTGGCGCGCTGACGGTTGCTGTCGCGCATACCCATTTCCCGGATCAGTAAATTGACATCACCCTTGCAGTTGCAATCTGCAGGCACGGCCCAACCAAAATTATCACCCCGTGTTTGCCACTGGCCGTCGAGCTGCATGGTGATCAGACGGCGCAGGGCAGTGCGGTCTGCCCGTTGCAGGTTCGTCTGGCAAGAGCGCCAGGCCTCATTGTGCTGGAACATCTCGGCATCACTGGCGCCAGAACCCGGCAATTTTGGTTCACCGCACAAATCGACCGGCCACATGAATTTGTCGATGGCGGCTTGGGGAGATGCATGGGCGGTATGTGTTGCCATGCCAATCATGCAGAGGGCAGCCAGAAGGATGAAATGTTTCATGTTGTCCTGCTTTGGAAATGTGTCATTGGATTATGGTTATTGCCCATCCCCTTCGCAAGCCGCTATAGGTGTTGGCCAGAAGCGATGCAGACGAAAGATAGTCATGGCAGACCAACAGATACCGAAAAACCCCGTCGATAAACTGCTACTTGGGGCATCCATCGGCTTCCAGATTGCCCTGCTTCTGGCGAGCTGTATATTCGTCGGTGAGGCCAAGTCTGCTGCAGCAGATGAAGGTACTTTCTGGCAGGAAATGGCGATCACAACCGTGTTGATTGTCGTTTCAATTGGGCTTGCTGTCTGGGGTTTCAGGCAGAATGGCACGGACAAGCAGTCTGTCGCTATTCTGACAGCAGCCTATATCAGCAGTGCCATTGCCCTGAGTGCTGGCACGATTTTGCTGACCTATATTTACGGAGCGATGGCGCTGTGGCGCGGGGTCGACCTCTTTCGCCAATAGCGTCAGTCGGTCCTTAAATCGGCTCTACATAGATGTAGATGTTGTGGCCAAACTCGATCTCACCGTCCGGGTCGATGCCGTGGCGCTTCAGGAAGTTATCTGCCCCTTTCGGCGCGTTAAAGAACTCAGTGTTGGACAGACCTCCTGCCGTGCCTTTACCGGCGCGCGGGCCAAGTTCAACGCGCGTAATTTTATAGCCTGCCTGGTTCAAGGCGCCCCAGCACCACAACTCAACCAAGTGTGGGCCCAGCACGGTTGTCTGTTCGTGATCTATGCCAAATGTCCCAAGGTGCAGGGCCTTGGAGGAATCCAGATCGTATCGATTCTGGCCGGCTGCTATTTGGTGGCGGTCCACCAACCAGTCGCCCTCACGGCCGCCACCAACATGGATACGCCCAGCATGATAAAGGTTAATCGAGCATTGTTCGCCATAGTCGTTGACCAATTTATCGACTGTATCGACTTCGGCGATGATGTCCTCACCCGGCAGATAGGTCTCTCCTTTGGGGAGCTGGATATTGCCACGCGGCATTGGCCCAAATGCCAGGAAGTGACCAATATGGGCTGGGGGCTCGATATAGCTGTCGATCATATGGGTGATGTTCTCACCCACGGTGACAGCGTCTGCTGTCATGATGATTGGATAGGACCGCCCGAAGGGTGACACATATCGGGGTGGGGTAACCTCCACACCGATGGTACCAGAGACGCCTTCACCTACACGTGGCGGGGTATAGGCAAGCGAAGGCGCTTCGTCATAGCCAGGGAAGATTGACGGCTCCAGCAGGTTGGACTCCCGCTTGTAGTCGCCCACAGACCAGGCATTGCCGCTCAGGATATTGACATATACCTCGATATATGACGGCTCATAAATCTTCACGCCATCCTGCATGACATCATCGATGGCAATGTCGGACATAAAGAAATTGGCAAAAACCGACTCGCCGACCTGATAGAGTTTTTGGGTGGACCAGTAGACGTCTGAATCCTTCATGCCATTACGGTCGCCAATTGTCGGGACTGTGCTATTGGCAAAGGCAGGTGCAGCCGTACTGGCGGCTGTCAGGATCGCACATGCAAGCAGTGCTGACCGAAGCAAGGCCGTCTCCCATACCCCCTAGGAATGATTCAGTGTAACGGGAGTCGCCTGTCTTCGCCAACAGTGCAGATCAGGGATCAAACATCGAGGGGTCAGGCAGCGGCATAAAGGACCGTTCTTTTTCCTTTTTCGCTTTTGCTTTTTCCCGTTGTCTTACCTCTTCCAGCCGTTGTTTGGTCTGTTCTTCCTCGGCTTCCTTGTCGCGCAGCATTTTTAGTTGAAAACGATCTTCGGGCCGACAGGCCAGGCCATACTGGTCCAGCGCCTTCTGCAGGCCTGCCAACTCAAAACGGGCTGTAAGCATGGGAAGTTTACCTGCGGCCTCAATATCGAAGGCTGCGGTGGTGCTGTCCGCCAGCAAAACAGGCAACGTCACATCATGGCTGATATATTGCGTGGCGCCCTTTTCGGGGCGGGCTATGGTCCAGATGGTGTCGTTGCGCACAGAGGCGGTGAGCGACCAGCGCACATTGGTATGGCCGGGGAGCATTTTTCGGTCGATACCAAATTCATGCGGCCAGCGTACATAGGTTAGGCGCACCATATTGTTGCAGACCACGACCAGTTCCGGCCGGGCAGGGCCTTCATACCCTGTTGCAGGGGTTGATACGGCATCCTTTTCCGGCAGGTGCGTCCAGGCTGCAAAGGCGCCTTGTGTGCCAAGTAGCAGGGATATCAGGAAGGTTGCAGTGCGGATCATCACAGTTCGTCAGTTATCGGCGATCAGTAAGAGGTTAGGGTGTTCTTAAGGAATGCCAATAAATTTATGCGTTTGCAGGCTCAACCGCCACTTGGGATTTTCCTGGCAAAAGGCGGTTGCCTTGGCGGTATTCTCTGCCAGGTCGGGACCATCCATCGGCTGTAGCAGGAAATGGGCAAAGTCCAGGTGCTCGAATTTTTCCGGCTGGGCTTCGGGCTCATTCTGCGGGTAAACGAGCTTGAGTTCATGTCCGCTCGTTTGCACCAGCGGCGCATTGGCTTTAGGGCTAACACATATCCAGTCCAGGCCTTCAACGGCTTCCAACGTGCCATTGGTTTCAACAGCAATTTCAAAGCCTGCAGCATGCAGTCCGTCAACCAGGGCGCCATCCAGCTGCAGCATGGGTTCGCCGCCGGTGATGACCAAAAGGCCGGGGGAAACACCAATCGGCAACACGGCCTTAGCCGCCTCTACAAGGGTGGTGACGGTCTCGAATTTGCCACCTCCGTCACCGTTGGTTCCGATAAAGTCCGTATCGCAAAAGGTGCAGATGGCGTTTGCGCGGTCTTCTTCCCGTCCGGTCCACAAATTGCAGCCAGCGAAACGGCAAAATACGGCGGCGCGACCCGCATTCGCGCCTTCTCCCTGCAGGGTATAGAACAGCTCTTTGACGCTATAGGTCATGGGGCACCTGCGTAGCGCGTTGGGTCCGGGATGCCAGCTTCGGCAAAGCCCTTTTTGCGAAGCAGGCAGGAATCGCAATGGCCGCAAGCGGCACCATTTTCGTCCGGATCATAGCACGAAATTGTGCCGCCATAATCAATACCCAGTTCGGTACCGCGGGTAATGATCTGTGCTTTGGTCATATCGAGCAGCGGGGTGTGAATTGTCAGTGGCGCTTCGCCTTCCACACCTGCCTGGGTCGCCAGATTGGCCATGGTCTGGAAAGCAGAAATAAAGGCGGGACGACAATCGGGGTAGCCGGAATAATCCAGCGCATTGACGCCGATATAGATGTCCTGGGCCTCAAGCACCTCGGCCCAGGCCAGGGCGTAGGACAAAAAGATCGTGTTACGTGCCGGCACATAGGTGATGGGGATGCCCTCAACCATGTCGCCAACGTCGTCATGTTTGGGCACATCAATGTCGGCCGTCAGGGCAGAGCCACCAAATTGCCGAAGGTCGATATCGATAATGCGGTGCTCTGCAACCTTCAGGGATTGGGCCATGGCCTGCGCACAGTCTAATTCCACCGAGTGTCGCTGACCGTAGCGGAAAGAAAGGGCATAGACGGCAAAGCCTGCTGCCTGGGCCTCTGCAACGCAGGTAGCAGAATCCAGCCCGCCACTCAGCAGCACAATGGCCTTCTTGCTATGTTGGTTCTTTGTCGTCATAGGCTGGGTGTAGCAGGGCCTTCGGTTCGGGGCAACTCACGCTTGGGGGATTGCGCAAGTCCTTCAAAAAATTCACACTCTGCTACCCGATTTAGGAGAAGACCCATGTCGATACCCCGTGAAATGACCGCCATGATTGCCGCTGATGCTGGCGGGCCAGAAGCCCTGCAGCCCATGGTCGTCAGCGTGCCGGAACCTGCCGCCGATGAAGTGCTGATCAGGGTAGAAGCCTCTGCGCTGAACTGGGCGGATGTTCTGGAGCGGCGAGGGGACTATCCCGGTTGGGCACCACGCCCCACCAATATTATTGGCCTTGAAGTTGCTGGTACCATCGTGGCGCTCGGCGATGAGGTGAGGGGGCTAGCATTGGGTGATGCCGTCTGTGCGTTGCTGACCGGTGGCGGCTATGCGCCCTATTGTGTGGCGCCTGCTCTGCAGGTGATGCCCATCCCCAAAGGCCTGTCGATGGAACAGGCAGCGGCTTTGCCCGAGGCTTATTGCACGGTCTGGACGAATATGATGGACCGGGGCGACTTGAAACCGGGCGAGACAATTCTGATCCATGGCGGTTCTTCCGGCATTGGCACCACGGCGATTGATATGGCCAAGGCGTTTGGGGCGCGGGTCATCATTACTGCCGGGACGGATGAGAAGTGCCAGGCCTGTCGCGACATTGGCGCGGATGTGGCCATCAATTACCGCACTGAGGACTTCGTGGAGCGCGTGATGGACGCCACCCTGGGTGAGGGCGTAGAGATCGTGCTCGATATGGTGGGCGGCGACTATTTTGAACGCGATATGGATGTGCTGAAAGTTGAAGGCCGTTTGATCTCAATCGGGACCATGCAGAGCATGGAAACAGCGTTCAGCCTCGCGCCGCTGCTGGTCAAGCGCTTGACCTTAACCGGGTCAACCCTGCGGCCCCGAACACCCGAGCAAAAGCGCGAGATCATGGACGCATTGGAACACGAAGTGTGGCCCAAACTGGAAGCCGGACAGATGAAACCCGTTGTCGATTCGACCTGGCCACTTGAGGAGGTTGCCAAGGCCCATAAGCGACTGGAAGCTAGCCAACAAATTGGCAAAATCGTGCTGACCGTGTCCCACGAAAGTGGGTGAATGCTGACCGTAGGCCTTGCCCCACAGCGCCGGTATTGATAGGTAGCAGCGCCCTGGCAATGATGCCGAGGCGTTGAAGACGGGCAAAATATGTCGACAGAGCATACATCACGGCGCACTTTCGCGATTATTTCGCATCCTGATGCGGGTAAAACCACGCTGACGGAAAAGCTGCTCTATGCCGGTGGCGCCATCCACCGCGCAGGTGCTGTGCGCGCGCGTGGCGAGGCGCGTCGTGCCCGCTCAGACTGGATGAAGATCGAGCAGGACAGGGGTATTTCAGTCACGTCCTCGGTCATGACGTTTGAATATCGGGACCTGACCTTCAACCTGCTGGATACGCCGGGCCATGAAGACTTCTCTGAAGACACCTATCGTACGCTGACAGCGGTTGATTCGGCGGTCATGGTCATTGACGCTGCTAAAGGTATTGAGGCGCAGACCCTCAAGCTTTTTGAAGTATGCCGCCTGCGCGACATCCCCATCATTACCCTGGTCAACAAGACCGACCGGGAAGGACGTGACCCGTTTGAGACGCTGGATGAAATTCAGGAAGCGCTGGCGCTCGATGTTTGCCCCATGGTGTGGCCTATCGGCATGGGCGGGCTGTTTGAAGGTTGTTACGACATGGTCAACAATCGTTTTCTGACAGCGCCGGAAAAAGGTGGCGCGTTTGAAGACGTCATCGACTGTGACGGGCCAGATGACGAAGCGCTTGATGCACGGGTCAACGAAGCCACGCTGGAACAGGCCCGTGAGGAAATGGAGCTGGCCCAGATCGGCTATACGGAATTTGATCTCGACTCCTATCGCGAGGGACATCTGACACCGGTTGTCTTCGGCAGTGCGTTGAAGGATTTTGGTGTTACGCAATTATTGGACCTGATTGCCGATTTTGCACCGCCACCGCGTCCAAGCCCCACCGATGAACGGGTTATTGAGCCGTCAGAAAAACCGGTCAGCGGTTTTGTGTTTAAGGTACAGGCCAATATGGATGCCAATCACCGCGACCGAATCGCGTTCATGCGGGTCTGCTCAGGTGAATTCAAGCGCGGCATGAAGTTGCGCCAGGTGCGCACTGGCAAGGACCTGATGGTGCATTCACCCATCTTCTTTTTGGCGCAGGACCGTGAAATTGCTGATAACGCCAGCCCCGGCGACATTATAGGCATTCCCAACCACGGCACCGTGCGGGTAGGGGACACGTTTACGGAAGGCGAGAAGTTGCGTTTTACCGGCCTGCCGGCCTTTGCACCGGAAATTCTGCGACGGGTGATGTTGAAAGATACATCCAAGGTCAAGCAATTGCGCCGGGCGCTGGAAGATTTGGCTGAAGAGGGTCTTGTACAGGTGTTCCGCCCGCAAAGCGGCGGGAACTGGATTGTTGGTGTTATCGGCGTGCTGCAGCTGGAAGTGCTCGTCTCCCGGGCCCGGCAGGAATACAAGATCGGTGTTCGGATTGAGGACCTGCCCTATTCGTCGGCGCGTTGGCTGCGGGCCGAGGACCCCAAGGTTCTCGATGCATTTGTGAAACAGAACAGCTTCAATATTGTTGAGGACAGCGAAGGCTTGCCGGTTTATCTGGCCAAGGGTGACTGGGATCTCGACTACACAGAACGGAACAATGAGGATATCAGCTTCCTCAAGACCCGCGAACTCCAGTAAGTGTCCATACCCTCAGACCGGCAATGATGCCTGGTTCGTGAACGAAAAAACGGCCCCGTTCCTGTAGTGGAACGAGGCCGTTTCTCTCTCTGTATCGGAGATGTCACGACAATATGATTATGGCAAAGAAGAACGTGATCACCTAATGAAACAAATTGGGCGAAATTTGAAATAACGCGGGTAAGAAAAAAGGGTTAGCTGATATTTCAGCTAACCCTTTGTTTTTGAATGGCTCCCCGGGCCGGACTCGAACCAGCGACAGGGTGATTAACAGTCACCTGCTCTACCAACTGAGCTACCGGGGATCAGTCGTTCGCCGAACTGAATGTCGGCGCGGGCAGTGTATTAGCAATAAGCATTCTCTTTGCCAACCCTAGAATTCAGCCATTTTTAAAGGAATTTTTCACGGGCGAATCACGAATTCGTGATCAAGCGATGTTTTGCCGCAGAAATGCGCCGTTTTGGCCTGAAAAAGAGAAGAAAAATCACCATTTCAGCTGTCAGAAAATGCGACTGCGCAGCGGTAGCGTCCTACTGTACAGAGGCGTTGAAAGATATCGGGGGCAGGGAATTGGAGGCGACGGCCGGAATCGAACCGGCGTACACGGATTTGCAATCCGCTGCGTCACCACTCCGCCACGTCGCCTTCCTGTGGTGTGCTTTGGGAGGCAGGTCAGCCTCGTCAAAAGCGAGCGACGGTATAGCAAAGCCATTCTGTGAAAACAATGCATCATTGCCGTCATTGGTCAGGAAAGTGATGGCCGCAATTTCGCGTGTCGGTCAATTGCTCGATTCGTATGAACGGGGCGTTGTAATTGCGCTCGGTGCCTTATATAAACCGCATGTGCCAGCAATTGCTGGAGTACAAGAATCACAACCGAACGCGGATATTCTGATGAGCGATTACACCGCAGCGCGCAATCATATGGTCGATGGCCAGCTTCTTCCCAACCGTCTGGTTGACGACAGGGTAATTGATGGGATGCGCAGCACTCCTCGCGAGGAGTTTCTGCCAAAGTCACTGCGCAGTGTCGCCTATGTTGACGAAGACCTGGCGCTCGGTGGTGGTCGTTATCTTATGGAGCCGATGGTTTTTGCCCGCATGATCCAGGAAGCCAATATTGGTCCTGATGATGCTGTGCTCGATATAGGTTGCCTGCTGGGGTATTCCAGCGCCGTGCTGGCCAGCATGTGCAATGTTGTTATGTGCCTTGAAGAAGACGAAGCGATGGCAGAAGAAGCGACCTAGCTGCTGGTAGACTGCAGCGCCGATAATGCGGTCGTGGTAACAGGCAGTTTGCGCGAAGGGTATGCCGCACAGGGGCCGTATGATGTCATTGTGATTGAAGGCTGCGTAGAAGAAGTCCCGAATTTCATCAAGGATCAGTTGGGCGAGGGCGGCCGTCTGGTCTGTGTTGAAATGGTTGATGGTGTAGGCGTTGCATCGCTCTATACCTCCTGGCACGGAGACGTTGGTGTACGTCGGCTATTCAATGCCAATACGCCGGTGCTGCCGGGATTTGAAAAAGAGGCTGCATTCCAGTTCTAGCAGCCGATGGGTTTGAATTCCGAACCCGGCAATGAAATAGTGTTTCGGCAGGCGGTAGTGGTCGTCTGTTGTGATGTTTGACGGCTCGCTGTTTTGGGCCAGGGGAAAGTGACTGATCATGACGCTGAATGTCCGCAATCTGACGATGGCAACTGCAGTAGCACTGGTGGCAGGTACCGGTTCTGCGCAGGCCGACACGCTGCAGGATGCCTTTATCGCCACCTATAACAGCAGCCCGGTGCTGAAAGCAGAACGGGCAAACCTGCGCGCAACAGATGAAAATGTCGCCCAGGCCATTGCAGGGTGGCGGCCAACGATTACAGCCAGTGGTAGTCTTGGGCGCAACGAAAGTGACAACTTTTTTGATCAAGGCGCGCCGGGTAAGAGCGTACAGAAGCCAAAACGTGGCGCGGTCACCCTAAATCAACCAGTCTTCAATAGTTTTCGGACTCTGAATCAGAAACGCGAGGCAGACGCTCAGGTCATGGCAGGCCGGGCGCGTTTGGCATCGGTTGAACAGTCTGTTCTGTTGTCAGTGGTCCAGGTCTATATGGATGTGTTGCGGGATGAAGCGCTTCTGCGCCTGCGCCAGAACAATGTGCAGGTATTGAACCGCCAGTTGGAAGCGGCAAAGGACCGTTTTGAAGTGGGCGAGATTACCCGCACTGACGTCTCACAGTCTGAAGCACGATTGTCCCTGGCCGTTTCACGTCGCATCGGGTCCGAGGCAGACCTTTCGGGTAGTCGGGCGGCGTATCGCCGGATTGTAGGTGACATGCCCGGTACGCTGGAGCAGCCTGCTGAATTGCCGGCTCTGCCGGAATCGGAAGAGGTTGCCATGGAGATCGCCGTGGCTGAACACCCTGACCTGGTAGGCGCTCAATTTGCCGAAAAGGCTGCGCGTCATGCGGTGTCCACAGCGAAGGGTGGCTTTGGCCCATCGGTAGATTTTGTTGCGGAGCGTACAGAGTCTAAAAACACCTTTGTTAATGGGTTTTCCAGCGGTGCTGAGACATTGACACTGCAGGCGACATTCCCGCTTTATCAGGGTGGTGCTGCTAGCTCGCGGGTGCGTCAGGCCAAATATGTCCATGCTGCCCGTCGCATTGAGGTGTCGCAGGCGGAACGTGAAGTCATGGAAGAAGTCCGCAATGCCTGGGAAGCTGTGCGCTCCAGTAGCGCGATTATCGATGCCAGCCAGGCGGCAGTAGACGCCAATACCATTGCGCTTGAAGGGGTGCGCCAGGAAGCCGAGGTTGGCTCCCGTACCGTCCTTGACGTACTGGATGCTGAGCAAGAATTGCTCGATACTCAGGTGGAACTTGTTCGCGCACAGACAAGCCATTTTGTGGCCCGTTTCCGGTTGCTGTCTTCCGTCGGTCGGGTGACGCCGGATACGTTGGGCATGACGGGTGAGCGGTATGATCCTGAAGTGTCTTATCGCAAGGCCAAACGCCGCTGGATCGGCTGGTAGACCAGCAATTTGCTGGAGATGAATTGTTCTTTGCGCTGATTCGCGCTTTGTCCTAACATCAGCTTCCACTGTACATCGAGCATGCGCAGTTGCTGTTACGGTCGATAGGACAACAACTTGGCTAATTCCGGTTCAGATGAGGAAGACAAGGTTCCCGAAGGAGCCTTTGACCCCGATGTCCCCATGTCGGAAATCCTGGCGTCCATTCGAAAATCCATCGCGACTTCTGAAAATGATGTGAAAGAAGACGCCTCGTCGGGAGATGAGGAGACGTCTAGCGCGCATGAAGAAGACACGTTGCTCCTAACTGAAGAAGAGTCCGAAGAAGATGTTCTCGTACTTTCTGTCCGGGCTGATGAGATGGCACTGGATGAGCAGGAAGCAGGACTGGAAGAAACCGCCGAATCGGATGAAATCACCGAGCACGATGCAGCTGAAGTCGGTCAGGCAGAGGATTCTGATACCCTGGTTGGCCTGCAGGAAAACGCAGCGGCTATAAGTGAAGACCTTGTTTCCCTGGAGCTTGAAGACCCAGAAGGGGACATTGAAAGTCTGGTTGCTGCCGTTGAAGAAAGCGGCCTAGCTGAAGAAGATATTAGTCCTGACGAAGCGTTGTCGGCGGCATCGGCCGCGCTGGAGACGCCATCCCTGTCAGAGCTGGAAGAGGACAGTTCCCTCAAAGACAACACCTTGCCCAGTTACGAAAGCCGCAACGAACAAGCGCTTGAAGAAGGTTATGCTACGGTCGACGAATATATTGCTGAGGCAGGGACTTTAAGCAGCGAGGAAGCAGCCGATACGGACGCGTTGCTCTCAGGGATCGAGATGTTGAAGGAAGTTGGTGGCGCTCCGTCCGAGATGTTGGAGGATTCCGGACGTGCCAGTGGGACAGACCTGCCAGAAGAACTTGAGGGGCAGGAATTGGAATCACTGTCACTCTCGTCGTTGATTGATGAAGACGAAATTGAAAATTACCTCTCAGAAGACAAGACGAGCGTTGTCGAAGAAGAGGGCAGCACCCCAGAGCCGGTAGCCGACGATGCGGGTGAACTGGGCGTGGCAGACACGTTGGCTTCCATTCGGCAGGCGGTTGAAGAGGAAGTCGTAAATCAGGATGATGCAGGCGACGATGAACCCTACAGCTTTAATGATGACCCACGCTTTGCCGATGTAACCAGCAGCGACCCGCGCCAACGTAGCGGGCAGGACCCGTATCTTCGCCACTCTGCAGTTGATGACAGCGATCCTTTTGCGGCCAACCGCGTTGAAGAAGCCGCCAGTATGGACTGGGAGAGAGATGCCCAGGCTGAGGCTGAACCTGCGGCGGAATCCATGGCTGGTAGTGACGTTGAAGACCCGGCCTTGCCTGAACCTGGCAGTCTTTCAGCAGAAGGGCCAGAGGCAACAAGTGCTGCCTTTGAACAGTTGGCGCGCGGCATTACAGGCACATTGATCCCTACATCAAGCGCTCCATTGGGCGGGCTGACTGCAGCTGAAGCCTTTGCCGCAGACCTGATGCGCCCCATGATCCGTGAGTGGCTGGACGAGCACTTGCCGGATATTGTGGAAAAGCTGGTGAAGGCAGAGTTGGAAGAACGCGGCACAGGCGACGACTAAGGCAGCGTTCTTGCGCTGACGGCGCAAAAACTGGCCTAAACGGGGTGGTTTCCCGTAGCGAATTCCATTAAAAGCACGCCACAAAACAGACTGCAGCAAGACTGATCGATGCTCGATAAAACATTCCAGCCGCAAACGGCTGAACCCGAGATTTATGCCCGTTGGGAAAATGCAGGGGCTTTTGAGCCCACAGCCGACCCGGACGCGAAGCCATTCACGATTGTGATCCCGCCACCCAATGTGACGGGCAGCCTGCATATGGGCCATGCGCTCAACAACACGCTGCAGGATATTCTGGTGCGCCTGCACCGGATGCGTGGTGAAAATGTGCTGTGGCAGTCGGGTACAGACCATGCGGGCATCGCCACCCAGATGGTGGTTGAACGCCAATTGGCCGAACAGGGCATCGACCGCCGCGATCTGGGCCGTGAAAGGTTTCTGGAGCGTGTCTGGCAGTGGCGCGGCGAAAGCGGTGGCACCATCATTGGCCAGTTGCGTCGCCTGGGTGCAACCTGCGCCTGGTCGCGCGAGCGCTTCACCATGGATGAAGGGCTGACCAAAGCCGTTCTCAAGGTGTTTGTGACGCTCTACCGAGAAGGTTTGATCTACAAGGATAAGCGGCTGGTAAACTGGGACCCGGCGCTGAAGACTGCGATTTCCGACCTCGAGGTTGAGCAGCGGGAGACACAGGGCTCCATGTGGCATTTCCGCTACCCCATTGAAGGCGAAGAAGGCCGATACATTGTTGTCGCCACCACCCGGCCGGAAACCATGCTGGGCGACACCGGCGTGGCCGTACACCCAGATGACCCGCGCTATCAGGACCTCATTGGCAAGAATGTTGTTCTGCCGCTGGTTGGCCGCCTGATCCCCATCGTGGGTGACCTGCACGCTGACCCGGAACAGGGCTCCGGTGCAGTGAAAATCACGCCTGCGCACGACTTCAACGACTTTGAAGTCGGTCGCCGCCATGATCTTGAGATGATCAACATCATGGATGAAAACGCCGACCTGAACGAGAATGTCCCCGAAGACTATCAGGGCATGGAACGCTTTGCCGCGCGCGAAAAAGTCGTTGCCGACCTCGATGCCTTGGGCCTATTGGAAAAGATTGACGACCACGTATTGCAGGTGCCCTATGGCGACCGCGGTGGCGTTGTCATCGAGCCATGGCTCACAGACCAATGGTATGTCGATGCCGCCACGCTGGCCAAGCCCGCACTGGAAGCCGTTGAGAACGGCACCACCAACTTCGTACCGAAGCATTGGGAAAATACCTATTTTGAATGGATGCGGAACATCCAGCCCTGGTGTATCTCCCGCCAGCTGTGGTGGGGACACCAGATCCCGGCATGGTACGGCCCGGATGGCGAGGTTTTCGTTGAAGAAACAGAAGATGAAGCCTCAATTGCTGCTGAAAAGCATTATGGCAAGCCGGTTGAACTGACCCGCGATGAAGACGTGCTCGATACGTGGTTCTCATC